>JACCDX011102873.1_pt1 | contig 22737 bp, 40 predicted proteins | sample 7449681 | NCBI WGS metagenome assembly JACCDX01 (sample SAMN15323450, study PRJNA562643) | freshwater metagenome | isolation source: river surface water | place: USA:Blue River Watershed | collected 2017-08-18
CCAACCGGAAACTCATGTAATAGGTATTCTTTACTTTTTAAATCCATAAAAATATTCAGTTAAGCTGTTTCCCCGTTTAATTAAAAAACACAGAGCATCACTAATGACACTCTGTGTATTAGTCATTAGTTTGCTTCAGATACAACTGCTTCTTCAACTTTTTCTAAGAATGCTTTGTAATCAAATGTTTTAGCATTAACAGCAAAAAGATTAATTAACTCTTCTGTAGCTGCTTTATCTTCAACATAGTACTCTTGGAAAACTTCAATTTTGTTTCTCTCTTCTTTGAAGTTTCTACCATTAGGTCTTCTAGTTTTACATGCTACTGGATCACCATTTTCATCCATTTTAGGTAACATGTGTAAACTTTGTTTAGTAATCTTTGATATAATTACAAACACTTTTGTAGCTGGATCAAAAATACATTCAACATAAGGACATTCTGTTGAAATAGGAATTAATCTAAAAGTTTGTGTTTCATTCCAAGTTGCTTGGACAATCATCATTGTGTTCTTCATAGGTATTTATTTTATTATTTAACAAATTTACTGCACTTTCTTCTATAGACCCTAAATTAGCAATCTCTAATTGTAACATTTCTTGTTCCATATCAGGTTTACTACATAACTCACCTACAGATTTTAATATTTCCACATCAGTATCTAACAAGTCTGCATAAGTGCTATAATACTTATCAGGGTATAAATAGCTTTTTACATATTGAAAGTTACCTGTCTGTGGATCAAAAAAGTTTAGAATTTTTTCCTTTAAATTCAGATTCATTTTACTATACTTACCATTTAAAAAATGGTCCCAATCAGCTACCAAATCAGAAAACTCAAATGTGAATACACTAGTTTTTGAGTCAGCTTTAACATATCCAAATAATCTAGAATGTTTAAGCAACACTGTTTTCACAAATACATCAAATGTATTTGATCCATCATTCTCATATACACATACAAGTTTCATATCCTCAGAGGTGACATCATTATCTTCCCAAGCAACATAAGTTGATTTAGGGACATAAGCTGCACCTCTTTTAATTCCCAAGAGCGGATATAAAAACACTTGGGATTTTTGGAAATATTTCCTATACACTGAATTTAAAGCCATAATACCTACAATTTTACATTATTAACAACTAATGAGTATGGTAGGTCATATCTTCTATTATCATAGTGCCACTTAATAGTTTTCACTATTTCATTAAAAGACTCCTTCCATTTCTCTAAGGTTTCTTGGCTAACTTGGAATGGATACACTAGATTATACTTGTCAATAACAATAAATGTTACTTGGAACTTCCAATCAAACTTATCCTCTCTGTCAGCAAGATATCTGTTATTTGCAAGAATAGTATAAATAACGGCCTGCATCCAATATTTATAATACTCTACAGTCTCTGGAAAATCTTGGATTGCTTTTGATGTTGTTTTGAGATCATTGATGAATATAGTCTTAGATTCAGAATCTACAACTACATGATCAAGAACTCCATGAAGACCAAAGCTTAATTTAGGGTTGTCATACGCTAAATGCAACTCACTTTCTACAACAAGATGATTATCTTCAGGTTTTCTATCTAATTGTAATAAAGCTCTAACATCTTTATTACTTCTTAGAATTTCAATCTGAACTCTGCAGCCACTCAGAGTCTCTTGATCCACAACAGTTTTACCAATGCTGTTTTTCAAGAATTCAAAATAAGTCTTGTTTTCTTCTGTAAGAATCTTGTCAAGTCTTTGCTGATCTGTTTTGAGAGATTGGTAGAGATTAGCTGTAAGAAGTAATGTGAGAATATCTTGGGAGTAGTCTTCCAAAGATAATGAATTATTACCTATTGACAAGTGAATCTTAAATAAATCACTGATGATTTTTCTTTGGCTATCTGTAGGCATCTTACCTGGTAGCTCTAAGAATTGCTCATCAAACTTTTCTTCTTCAAATAGTAGACAATGCAGAACGCGCCCTGCAACAAGGTGCGCGTCTGTAGAGTCCTCTCTTTGATTAAGAACATAATGGTTGTAAAATACCACCGGGGAATATAATAACTTATTAATTCCACTATAACTGAAGTAAAACTTCTTCTTATAGAACTGCTCTAACTCTTCATTAGAACCAATCAATTTCTGTGTCTCCACTTTCTTCTTCTTTATTAGGTTCAACAATAACTTCTTCTTGAATAGTCTCAATAACATCTTGAGGTTCTTCTATCACTTCTTCTTCAACTGTTTCAGTAATTGGTTCTTCAACTACATTTACATCTGATAATTCAAAAGATGGTTCTTCTTCTACACTTTCTATGTTTAAACTTTCAGTGTTTACAGCTTCAACAAGCTCTTCTTCTAAAACTTCTTCTTCAACAACAACTTCTTCCTCATCCTGAGCTACAGGTTGATAATCATCTTTAACAGTATATGTATAGTTCTGATTTAGAATCTCATGCACATTATCTGCAACAGTAATAGTCTTAACTTTAAAGAATGTAGAATCACCATTTCTCATGATTTCTTCATGATAATGCTTCATTAAAATATCTAGTTTATCAGCTGTAAGCACATTGAATGTTCTCAAAGATTTAACTATATCATCAATATCTGTGTTGAATCTATATTTATCTTTAGCAATTGTATTACATAAACTTTTAAAGTTTACATGGTTTCTTGTGTGACTGTTATACATTTCATAACTATGTTCTTTAAACAGCATTTCAATAAAAAGTAAACTTTCAATAATATTTGAGTTAGCCATAATTTCCATTGCTAAGACATGATTATCTTTGTCATTACTTTCAAACATGTTTTTTAACTGACCAAACATCTCATAATCAATTGTCACATTCTTAGCATTAACTGCATTTATCAGACCATTAACATTATAAATTGTTAAAGTTTGTAACTCTTGAATTTCTTCAAGAAACTCAGTATCAATTATATTATAAGTATCTGAATCATCATATGTATTACAAACTTTAACATTACGTCTGTTTACAACATCTCTTAAATTAGTCATAGATGAGTATTGGTAGTAAATTTCTAAATTCTCATCTACTGTTTTATGAGCTTCAATTATGTCTCTTAAATCTGCTACATCAGTTGGATCACACTCTAATTCACTTGTAAAATAAGCCATTAACTGCTCCATATCAGCTACAGGCATTTTATAAATCCAGCGGCTACCTTTTGCATCAAAATACTCATTCTGTGTTTTATCAGAACCAAAGATATAATCTGCAGTTTTTAAATCTCTAACAGTCTTAGTACCATTATCTTCATTAAACTGTTTTACTTTTACTCTAGGAATATTAACACCTGGTAAAATATATAATTTATCACCTTTCTTTGATTGAAAATCTATATCTTCAATATTAAATAATGACTCACTTTGAGGAATCATATATTTAAGTGTAGTGGTTAAACCACCATGACCATTTACTTCTATATAAATTTTTGGTTTCATTTTTAAACATAAAAAGATAGGGATGTAATCCACCCCTATCAAGGTTAATAATTAAGTTACTTGTGTTTACAGGGAACTGGTTAGTCCTGTTTATTTTACTGACATCTTTACTACATTAGCATTCATCATCAATGGAGCAAATTTAACTTTGTTACCATTGATTAATTCCTTGATGATATAATATCTCAAGTCATCAGTAAAAGAATCACACTCAGTAGTAAGTTTGATTAATCTTTGAACCATTGGTTGAGACACAGTATTCTTCTCAGCAAAGGTTAAACCATAGTTGACAACTCTTGTTGCAATTACACTAGATAAATCAGCTCGGAAATCTTCACCATCTCCTACAGCAGCTTTAAGTGTATTTAACACATACTGCTCATCTTTCTCAAAGATATCTTTTGGACCAATGATTTTATCTAGTTTGTTATTGATAAACATAGTAAACATAGAAGCAAAATCATTACCAACAGAACCTTCACCAATCATTTGGATAATTGGTAAGTTCTTAGCAAAATCTTGGATAGAACTGATAGAGTTAAAGAAAGTAGTAATCATCCTTGGATTAATTCTTTGAGAAACCAATTCTGGATTCATCAATAAGAAGTTAATACATCTACTGTCAATGTTAGCTTTCTCTGCCCACTTAGCCCAGATATTAACATCAAATTTTACTTCTGTAGAAATAAATCTGGTCTTTTGAGCAATATCTAATGAAGTTACATTATAATCACCATTATCCGGATTGGTAGTCAATAAGATATGCCAGTTCTTAGGTAATTTCCAAGAAGCATATGCTTGCTCATCAATCAAAGTCATGGTAGCTTGCATAAATCTATGGTCAGCTCTGGTATAGTCATCTAAGATTAAGAAACCACCTTCACCTCTACCTTGAATCCATTCAGGAGCAGCATGAGCCATTCTCTTATTGATTACTTTGTAACCTTTCTTCATTGCTGCATCAATCTGATGCTCATTAATCCAGGTAGTTTTACCTTCTGCATTTGCAATCTCAAATTCTTTAACGGGAAAACCTACTAAGTCACCCAATTCCTCAAACTCTGCTAAATTTAATCTGATAATATCCATGTTAAGCTCTGCAGCTAACTGTTTTACTGATGAAGTTTTACCCAAACCTGCATCACCCTCAATATTCACTGCTACAGGAACTTTACCATTAGCTTGAATATGTTGGTTATTAGTAACCATATATTTTACGAAATCTTTTAACTCATCTAAATTTAATTGCACTTGACTCATGACTTTTCTTTTTTAATAATTTATAACTCTAACTTAATTACTTTGCCTGGTAGACTATCATTCATACTTGATCTTTCAGATAATACCCACAATACTTTGCCTTTTGGCTTTATTTTAGTGTAACACTCACCATCAGTAAAGTATATCAAACTTGTAAACTTTCTGATGTTTGCATCATAATACTCTAGGACGGGATCAAATTCAGTCCCACCTCTACCAACAATATTCAAATCATTCTTGCCTTTATAGGGCTCAATACTGTTGATTTTTGTATCACATTGGATAATAGTAATATCAACACCTGTTTTATAAATGTGATGAATCTCATTCATAAACTCTTTTAACTCTGAATCACTTACTGAACCTGAAGTATCAATAGCTAATAAGATGTGTTGACGCATTTTAATTTTTAGACCTGGAAAAGCCGGAAATCTTCTGTTTTCCTTTCTCTGAAGTTTCTTGGTATATACTTTTGTACTTGTACCAGTAAATCTTCTTACATAACCTCTCCAATCAAATTTTGGTTTTACAAATTCTTCTACTTTAATAAGAGCAGACATTTCTCCAGGAACATAACCTCTTTTCTTTTCAGTTTGTTCCTTAGCTTCAGTAAGAATTCTCTGAATCTGACGGTCCATAAGTTTCTGTTCTGTCTCACCTATGCCTTCAAATTCATCCCATGTACTATGATCATTACCAGGACCATTACCTTGCTCCATATCATCAAGCAATTGATCCATAGCTGCTGAACCAGAACTACCGGTTTGTTCTTTCTTCTCCTGAGCTTCTTTCAGCTTCCTATAGTAGTATTTAGTACCTGCCTTTGTATCAAGATTCAACTCATGATAATCATCAATCATTATACCTCTTGGTGGCAACTTAGACATAATCTCTTTTAATTCTTCTGGTGTAGCTCCATTATCTTTTGCTTGCTCATACTCTGCTGTGACTTTTGCTTTAATTTTAGCAAATTCATCGGCAGTATGCTCACCACCAGGTAACCATGCATTATCTATATACTGGTTAATCTCCATGTCCATTGCAATATTGGCCATTCTTCTATCAGCAAAACTGTGATAAGCTGTTAAGTGACCAAATGCAATGTGTAATAGCTCATGTTTTAATAAACCTAATCTATGTAGGTCAGTCAATTCACACCAGAAAGTCTCATTAATTGCTAACTGGTAGTTAATTCCATTCTTACTAACTCCTGCTGTAGGAATGTCATTTCTCCAATGCTTGTTAAGCTGGATTAGAAAATAACCATAATACGGCTCTTTAAGCATAAGGTCCTTACTGGCCTTGCTTAGTAAATCTACTTTATTCATACCTTCTTTTTTACTTCTAAATCTCCTATAACATCATAACCAAACTTAATCAGAGCATTTTTCATTTCTAAAATGTATAGTTCTAAATACAACTCTATGTAAACTTCATTATGAAAAGTATTAGGAAGAACACTTTTTAAAATTGTTAAACTAACACCTCTGTTTTGTAAAGAAAGTAATAAAAAACTACCAAATCTTTTAGTGAGTTCATTATAGAAATGATTACCATTCCAAAACTTTTCAGTCTTACCAGCAAATGAAATAATAATAAAAGCCCATTCAATATTATCTTCCATATCTAGGCTTTCTAACACTGTTTTGGCCATTTCATGATTACTTTCATCACTAGATTTAATCATTGCAATCAGATTCTTACACTCTTCTTTGTTTAACTTAAAATCAGACATTTGCTTTGTTTTTAAAGTAATTATATACTCCAGGAATATGTTTCTTGTAATAAGGTTGATTATCCTTACACCAAGTTTTCAATTCCTCTTTTGTTTGAAAAGGTTTTATCCAAGATTGTCCTGACATTATTTGATTAAACATGGGTTCAAGCTCATTAATAAAATCTTGAACTGTCCAACCTTCCCATACATGTTTATTAAGTTTTGTATTTCAAAGTCGGCACTAAATATAGCTGCGGTACGTTAGTGCCAATATTAAGAACCGAACAACCGACTTATAAGCGATTTGCGTTTTTGTGTTTTGTCTAAAATATCACAAATAGCCTCGGTATATACTTGTTCTGAACTCATTGATAAAGTGACATACCAATCTTTACCTAAAAAATGCTCAATTAATACATTTAATCCTTTATCTGCTGGAAATGGCTGTGGACATAATCCATAAGATTTTCCTTTATTGTGTTCATCTACTATTTTTAAAAATTCATCTGTTTTCATACTTGTATTTTTAATGTTTAATAAAATACTGGCACTAACAAAGTGTAGCACCAATAAGGGTTTTACTGCAAATTTGAAGCGTTGTAGTCCGCTTGTAAGTCGGTGTAGTTTGATAGGTTAGCCCTCCGCAACCCCTTACTTGTGCTACACTCGACCGTTAGTGGCAAGGCTATGATAGCACCCAACTTATAGACTTTATCCAGTATTCAAATTGTTCTTCTTGCTTTTCGGCTTCTGATATTTCTAAAGGACATGCATCTGATGACCTTTGCCAAAACATATGAAGTAAATCACCGATAGGTTTATCAGTAACGTGCAGTCCTACACTACTATCTTTGAAGTGCTGTAAATGCTTTATATGTTCTTCTTTTGATTCAATGTCAACTTTTAATTTTTTAATTCTTTTTTCATCATATTGTTTTTGATAAACAAGTATTTCTAAAATTTTATGAACATCGTTTAAATTAATATTTCTGATGATTTCATCAACTATACATTCTTGACTTTCATTGTCAAAAGCACTTTCTAATATTTCATAAATATTTTCATTGAATTTTGACTGCTTGTTAAATATTTCCATTTTATCTAATTTTGTGAGAAAGCCCAGCCACTAACAGCGTGTATAAAAAATGGCGGTTTTCTCGGTTAATTTAAAGTTTTATAATTCTAATTAAGTTCTGTGTTTGCTGAAAGTTTTGGAGTTCTAATCCGCCACTTCTTATACACGCAGCCGTTATGTGCCATTTTATCCGCACACTCTATCACCAGTATCACCATTACCAATCTTACCTCGTAGCACAACTATGCTACCTCTTTTTTTGCACCAAGCCCAATCCATAGCAATCCACCATCTACCATTATTGTTAGTTGTGCTACTATTCTTTCTAAATTTGATATAAAAACGGCACATAACATCAGCTATATTCAATGCCGAGTTTTGTGGTTCATTCAATTTTTGTTCTTCGTTCATAATTTTACATGTTTATTAGTACTCATAATCATTTTGTTTTAGTTTGCATACTTCCATTCAAATCCACCTGCTGATTGCTGTATACCTTGACAACATTTATTTATGTTAGTATCAAATACTCCATTTTTTTTAGCTGCCAGTTTACTTGAATCATAACTGCATATATACTTTCCTTTGTAATATTTATGAATAGGTTTTGCAAATGCTAATCCCATTTGTGATACATCTCCTATTTTATTAGGAATTCTACATTTTTGTGAAAACTTTCTAAACTGCCTGTTATTAGTACTAATGATTTCTCCAGCTACACATCTGGATATAGCACTCTTGTAAACATCCAGCTGTCTTTCTAATTCAGCAAATGTTTCTACATCAAACACTTCTAATAAATAACCTTCAAGGTCATACATTGCTATTTTCATAATTATTTTGTTTTATAGAATCTACCTAAGATGTTTCCATTAAGAAACTCTTCTTTTTCTAACACTTCATATACAAATTGATGTTTTGTTTCCTGATAAGTGAGCTCCATACCTGAGTAACATATTCTAAGTATTTCTCTCTTAATGTTTATTCCCATTTTATGTGCTTCTTTCAGTATTTTATTAGAGCTATAATAATTAAGAAAGTCTGGTCTAATAACCATACTGTACTTTTTAAGTCTCTTATCAGTAGTTACTGCAAGAGCTCTTTTTCCTAACGGTCTTTTTATATTAGCAAAGAAATTTTTCTTGCCAATATAAGAAACAGATTTACCATCTATTATAGCTGTCATAATGTAAATAAAGCCAATAGCTCCTTCTGGAATATCAGATTCTTTAAATACTTTTCCTTCATATGTCCAAAAATCTATGGGTTTACTCATAATAGTGCTTTTATTGATTTGAATACTATGTTTCTTGTTTCTTGAATACCTCTTGCTTTTACAGTATCAGATATATCTTTCTCAAATGGTAAAACCACATAATCAAAACCATATCTTTTCTTGTAAGTTTTAGCTGCTTCAATACCGGGCTCATCATTGTCAAAAATCAATATGATTTTAGCATACTTGTGGATATACTTTTTCATAAGATTTTCTGCAATAACTGTATTCTCACTATCTGGTGCAATTGTTTCTACATTACCAATACCAAGAGTTTTAAAAGACATGATATCTTTCAGAGATTTAGTTACTACTAAATACTTAGATTCAAATGTAACTTGCTCAGAACCCTGAATGTAATCAGACACTTTGATAAATTTGCTCACCTTATTTTTAGGCTGGTAAATTTTATACAATGTACCATCATTCTTGAAATAGCCATAGGTATAATTGTTTTCAAACCGGAGCTCTTTTACAGCACCTTCACTATCAGTTTTACTAAGTATAAAATACTTTAATGGTTGAACATTATATTTATCTAATACTTTAGAACCTATCTTATAACTCATCCAGAAATCTGCATCAAGATTATTCCAGTGTCTGATCTCATAGTCAGAAACTTCATATCTACTCTCAGGTTTATATTCTCTAGGTGTGATATCATTCTTACTTATGTACTCAGAATAGTCATCCATTATCTTTCTAACAGCAACACCTCTAGACTCAAGGTTTAGATACTGCATTACAAACTCAATAGCATCACCAGACTTACCAGATGAAAAATCTTTAAATGAATATTGACCCATCTTATTTGGATAAAGACAAAAAGATGGAGTTTTTTCATTAGAAAATACTGACTTGATCTTAACATCTTGACCAGTTAACTTTTCTGTTAAATTAAGATAAAACTCAAATATCCATTCTCTAGGAACTTGATTTAAGTCATGTATAATTGCTTTTGTTGAAATCATACCAAAAATTTTAAGAATAAAAAAGGGAGCACTGAGACTCCCTTTCTCAAAAGTTGTTACTTTTAATCTAAGCTGAAGTCTGCAGCATTCTTGCTTGGAATAGATAAATCATCTTCTTCACCAAATTCTTTCTTTTCAGTTACCTCAAGCTTTTTAAGGTGTTTAGCCTCGTTATACTCAAGAACTTTACCTGTTTGAGCATCACCATAAGCATATTTAGTTCCTTCACCTTTTGGTAAATATAAATCATAGTTAGTATAACCAGTTTTACCCATATACTCTTTACCAGCTACACACCATTTAAGATATTTATCTTTGATTGGAGCATTTTCACTGAAGTGTTTAACAAAGTCTTCAATAGTATCAAACTTGTTATCTTGAGCAATAAACCACTCATCAATACCATATGTATGTGCTAAGTTCTTTAAGAAAATCATGATTGATCTATCTCTTTGAATCTTAATACCAGACTTAGTTTCACCATCAGCAAAAGCATACTGACTAGCTTTTACTCTACCAATTTGACCTGCATAATGACCTTTACTTTCATCATCTTTGTCAATCATAAAACCTTCAAAATCATCAATAGGTGGTGTCTCTACATTTAACATCAAGTGGTATGCACCATCAATAAATGTAAACTCTTCTAAGTGAATAGAATTAATTTTTAAAACATGATTACCTGGAGCAATTGTTTTAGGCATTCCTGAGCCTGTTCCTAAATCTGTTGTACTTAAAGCCATCTTTTTTTACTTTTAATTATTAAACTTACTTTTTTATTTTACATATACTTCATCCCAAGAAATCTTTAAAGAACCTTCTGAGGAATCTGCTATTACTATTTCTTTATTTCTCAAGTGGTCTGGTCTAGCACCACAAGTTACTTCATCATTAGTCTTAAAACTAAGTATAGTTTTAGGACCCTTACGGTACATATAACCAATAGCATCTGCATTAGCACAAACTAAAGATTTTATTTTACCTGTCAAATCTATATTAGCAGACATAACCATCTCACCTTTGTCATCAACTTGTTTGTCTTTGATGTGACCAGATAAGATTACAAAGTCAGCTAATGTATCTACAAAATCCAATACTTGGAAAAAAGCTTGGCGAATATACAAATAACCTGCACCATTTGGTAAAGTAGTGATGTTATCACCATCATAATTTTTACCCATAGGTGTTTGTTTGTAAAGTTTTATTGCCAGCGGGTGTATCATTTCTTCTAATGCTGTTACAGTATCTATAGTGATATAAGTATAAGGCTTATTAGCTTCTCTAATAGCTTTACCTGTATCTAATAACTCCTGTAAATTAGTGATAGGAACTTTCAGTGCTTCAATAAAATCTGTACCGTGTTCTAAGTCTAAGATTAAATTATTCTCTAAACCAGCATAACAAGTAGTTTTACCCGTCTTAGGCTTTGAATAAATAACCAATCTTTTAGGATTAGCTCTCTGAGCCTTCACCTTTGTTGTTGGAAGTACTATACCCATTATTTAGTAATTAAATCATTTAACCATTTCTTGTTACTTACAGGTTTCTTCCACATAATAGCAGCAAAATCTTGTATAGTCATTTCACTCATTAAAGGATCTTTATGAGTTGTAGCTAAACTTTCTTCTACTGTAGCAGGTCTTGTTGATAAACCTTCTGTGAAATCTGGAAAGTCATTGTTGTTAACTAAAGAATTCTGAAGTCTTGGTAGATCTATATCAAAGTCACTACCTTTTTTCTTTTCTTCAATCTCAGCAAGTCTTTTCTCAAACAAACCATAGCTAAGTGTAGTTCCGTCAGAATTAACAGCTACTAATTCTTGTAATGGAACTGTAAATAATGAATAATCAGATCCTGTTGAAGACACCCCACTTTTCTTATCATACTCTTCAGCATAGAATGGGTTGTATCTATATCTAAACAATTGTCTGTTTTCATAGAATGGTTTAATATCAACCACAGTTCCTGAATTATCAGTTACATTATCATAGAACTCTACATAAATGTCTTGTCCTTTTGATAGCTCACTTTCAAAGAACTGAACTTGTCTACCATACTTACCTTTTTGAAAAAAGGCTGTTTTAATCAAGAACATAGGATCAGACTCTCCTATTTTCTTAAAAGTTTCTATGTGATTCACATAGAATTCTTTCTCCCTTGTTTTTCTTACTGTTGTTACACTCATACTGTTGAAATTTTTGGTTTAGTTGCTGTTGGAGGTGTTGGTACTTCTATAATCCTCATAGTAGTTCTGTCAAGTTTAAAGAAGCTAATTCTAGTAGTACCATTTCTTGATTTAAGAAAGTGAAACACCAGAATATCTTCATCCTGAATAATAAATTTCTCAGGACCATATAACCTTAACTTTCTTACAGAAGGTTTATTAATACCCATAACCACATCAGCATGTTGTAATAAAGCATCAGACCCGTAAATATCAGAATCTAACACATAATTACCATAAGTACCTTCTTCTTGTCTTTTAGGATCATCTATGTTTCTGTTAAGCTGACTTAATACAATAAATGCTATAGGATATTTCTTTTTCATCATAGTGAGAGCCTCACCTAAGCTTCCTAGCATATCAAATTTGTCTTTCTGTCCCTTACCAACTTTAAATAATGCAGAGTGATCTATTGCAACTAACATATTATTAAAAGTACCATCATCATTTTTGTACTTCTCCATTTCATAATGTATTGTTGCACACATTTCATCCACAGTACATGCATCATAGATAACATTAATTCTATCCATTGCTTGCATTCCTTGGTAATACCTAACACACTCATCATAGATTCTCTTATCTACAAGTTTTCCGTCCTTACTCATTAATGTGTTGTAATCAGCACTTGTAATCAGACTCAGTTTTCTTACACCGCTAGTTTCATCTACCATCTCCATCTGAAACTTCAAAACTCTAAAATATTGGTCATTATTGTTTGCAATAATATCAGTTATTAACTGCTCCATAAATAAAGTTTTACCAGTTCCAGGTCTGGCACCAACTACGGTTATTGTTCTCCATTCAAGACCATCACAGAAAGCATCATTAAATTTAGGCCAGGCACTCTTCAAGGATTTTAATGTACCTTGTCTCCTAGCTCTAATTTTAAGAATAGCTTTTTCTACGGACTGCCTTTCACTAACAGGTAGCAAAGGTCTTGCACCATTAAATAAATTTGACATATGTGGATTTTAAAAATTGATCACACTATGTTGTCCCTGAAATAAGTAGGAACTTCATCTGCACCAGATATTACTAGTTCACAATATGTAGCCAGATCTGACTCAAAAGATTTATCCAAGTTTTGTTTGCGGATAAAATATTGTGAATTTCTCATGTATTCATACCTTTTAGCTTCATATTCAGATACATATTTTTCAGTTGCCATTAATATTACTTTCCAATCATAATCATAAGTCTCAAAGAACCATTTAAATGCTCCTTCTAAGTTTTTTACATTTACTCTAGCAGGTTTACCTGAATTTAGTTTTCTGTTTGGAAAGATTTCCAAATACTCTAACATCATGTCAATGTAGTTCTCACCCATTAGTTCACTAACTGTTTTTTTCTTAGTTTTCTTAAAGAAACTGTTGATTTCATCGGTAAATATAAGACTTTTTGCTGTTAATACCAAATCATCTGTAAGCCAATCACCAGCTTTTAATCTACTGATTTCTAGATCTTTGTTAACAAATTTATTAGGGACAACCTTCTCTTTTAGACAATGCAATACATAGTATGTATTAGGCATTAGATCCTCTTTTATAAGTCTATTAAATATCTCTACCATTACCAAATAATATCAAAATTATGTAATTCTTTTACAATTTCAGATGTATTGTTAAAAACATTATTACAATCCCAAACTTGTTTAGTGTTATAAACAGCTGATGCAGGATGTGAGCAAAAATACTTGTGACAAGTTTCTCCTACAGTATCTTCCCAATTTTTTGCTTCTTTTCCCATAAAGATGTATACTAAACCAGGATTGTAAAGTTTTAAATAGTCAAATAAATAGTTTAGTAAAGGTTTCCAGATTTCATAATGTTTACCAATCTTACCTATTTGTGTTGTAAGAGCAGTATTAAGCATTAATATACCTTGATTTGACCATCTTGCTAAATCAGGATTATAACTAACATATTCACCATTATAAACAGTTCTGTTTACTTCTTGTAGTATAAACTTTAAGCTAGGTTGTATTTGTCCCGGTGTCTTACTTTTACTACAACTAAATGCAATACCATCCGCTACATCTATAGTAGGATATGGATCTTGACCTATAATAACCACTTTAAGATTATAATAAGAACATTCTTTGAATGCTCTGAATACATCTTTGAGAGGTGGTGTAAATCTGTTTCCTGCATTTACTTCTACAACAAGACTGTGTAAAATATCATCAAAATCAGAACTGTAAATAAATGTTCTTAGTACTCTTCCCCAACCAGAAGGCTGTAAATCTTCATAGATTCTGTCTCTTATTTTATCAATTTCTAATTTTTGTTTCATATTTTTACATGTAATTTAAAATTAAACTCATATGTTGAAGGCAAAAGAAATGAAAGATGATGCTATTGTTCAAATACCAATAAGTAAGGGTTATTATATGATGGTAAAAGCTTTAGCATACAATCTTGTATCTAAGTTACTTAGTGAAAATAAATCAGAAGACTATTTAAATGCAATAGGTACTAAAGATTATGTAGAACTTGATGATGATCAAAGATCACTACGTACTGTAACAATGCTTGTTGCTGAAATTGAAGCTCAAGCAAAACTTCAAAATAAGTATGTTGAAAATGAAGTTTTAGAACCAGGGGATGAAGGATATGTTGCACCTACTGAAGATTAACATTTAATTCTACACCTATTTCTATACAAGCTTCAATAGCTAACATTAACTGGTCTTTGGTACACTCTGCAAATGATTTGCAATACTCACCTTCTGAGTCTGTGTAACAAAGACCAGATCTTTCTTTCACAATCTTCTTCATTTCTTCAAAAGTATAGCCAGATTCTTTAGCTAATTCTCTAATACAAGCATGCACTTTATTAATCTGTGCTCTGCTATGATCTGCATTAGCAAGATCAATATACATTTCTACTTCCTGCCCTTCAGGAATTTTCTGTAAAAACAATTCATAAGCTAACTTATCCTTTGGATGGGCATATGTAAGCTTACCATCTTTCTTAACTAGTTTGCCAGTGTACATATTTTCATTGTTTCAAGAAAGTTAAACAACTGTTCAGGTTCTGTAATTTTCAGGTTTTCAATCTCAAAAGACTCTACAGTCCATTTTTCACCACCATTTTCAGCTGGTGAGTCTGAGACAAGAGTAATACCTTCTGTTACATTCAACACATAATAATGAAAATCTTCTTCATTATTACTTTCTTCTTTAGGTACATCAGTTCTGATGAACCCAGCATTAAGTAAATCTTGCTCTGTCATAATTTGTTTTTCATTTTAAATATCATTAGTTCTGGTGTTGCAATCTTAAAATATTCTTCTTTTGACCAGGCTTTAAAAATAGGTTTTACTTCTTTTTTCTGATTAACAAATTGTTTTAAGCTTAGCACAGCCATGTAAATATTATCTTCATCAGACTGTAACATATCAAACATTCTGTTATTTTCATCTTCACTGATTATTTTTAGAACCTCTAATAAATTAAGTTCAAGCTTAAACACAAACAACCATTCTTTCTTATTAAGAAAATCATATCTAGGTTTATGTATATTTACTTGATGCTTAAACAAAATGTAATTTACATCAGTATTTACAAATTGTGATATGATCATATGCTCTTTGAGAAGTTCTTTTGCCAAATACAGTATTTCTTTACCAACATCAGCACTTATATTACTCTTGCCCATATAAAATCAATAATATTATTAACTGGCATTCTTCAACTATCCTATAGAACAGCTGTTTCATGAATTTAATACTTGATGAATGCAGTGCTCTACAATAAGATTCCAAGCACCTGAAGGATCACACTCTTCTTCATGAGGATACATTAAAATTATTTTATTAACTTGTTCTTCTGTTAATCTTTTATTGATGCTTAATCCAACCAATAACACATCTTCTCTACTAATAGTACTTACCATAATTTTATTGTATTAAATTTTCCATATTCAGACCCTGGTCTTCCATTAATTCTCCAATCATTTCAAATACTCTGTCTAAAGTTTCTTGACCTGATAAATTATCAGTGTCAAGTATATACTCCATTTTCTTTTTGACATTGACTTTTATTTCCCATAATACTAAAGCCATACCAAGAGCATTACTCATTCTTTTATGATCCATTATATCATCTGGATCATTCATATCAAACACAAATGTTGCTTTCATTCTTTTTTATTTAAATAATTATAATTTCTAATATGTGTAATAGCAGCATGCTCATTACATAAACCACATGTTCCAAGAAAGAATGTACAAATCTGTGCTTTATCTTTCTGTTCTTGTGTAAGATAGTCTACTCTACACTTAGAGCAGACATAATCAGACTTTCTAGCTTTCTTCTTTGTCATAAATTTCTTTTTCTTCAGGACTAAGTTCCTCATATTTCGGTACCACATAACCATTAATCATTTCTTCTTCAGTACAATACTCTTCATTTTTATTACCAAAATGAATCTTATTCTTTTCTAGACTTTGTTTATATTCTCTTTGCACTTGTTCAAGAGCTTTTTTAGAAAAGTTCTCAACCATATTTCTTCTCTTCTGCAAGATGTTCCATATAATTCTGAACTGTATACTATCTCTAGGACAACTTATTAATAGTTTAGTTAGATGTATAGTATTCATTCTTTTCAATGACTTCTCATCATCTAGATCTTTTAGTTTTAGTTTCATAGCTTTATTATTTGTTCTTCACAAATACTACCTCTTAACAACTTAATTTTCATATAGTCAGCACTTTCATATGACTTTTTAAAACTAGGATAATTTAGAATACCTGGGACAATTATTTTCTTGTCCTCTATTCTACAGCTAGTAATAAACTCATCACTATTCTGATTATTACAGTTTATAAATATAATTTTTATATTTCTGTATTTGTCACAAGAATTAACTTCAGAGTTTATTACTAAGTCATTCTTTCCAGTGAAAGACATAAAACAGAATATTACCATTAATTTTTTCATTTTAACTATTTATTCTTAATCTTTCTTACTGCTAATACTTGATAATCTTTTATACCACATCTAATACAACCTGTAAAGTGAGCTCTATATTTTGATTCATTATAATCTGTATATAAACAACCATCATTAAAATATATTGTTGCTTCTTTATTACCAAATTGATTTTTATAACCATCAACAGTACTTATAGTAATGTCTTCAAAACCACCATCTATATAATAAACTCTGATGTCTTTTTCTTCATCACTAATAGTACAACTTGTTAAAATCAAAGTCAATAAAATAATCAACTGTTTCATACTATCTGTTTTTAAGTTTTTTACTCTTGCTAAGCCCATATTTTCTCATAGTCCAATCCATAACAGTCTGACATAATTTTCCTAATGTCATAATAGCTTCATGATCAGTTTCTGCTTCAAACTCTAGTTTAGCTTTAGTTCCTTTATGTAAAAAGATATATCTAGATCTTTTACTAATAACTTGTTCCATACTATTTTTTTAAATTGTTTAAAATATGTATCTAATTGTCATCCAAGGTAATATATCATTAAAAGCTTCAGTAAAATATTTTATATACTCAGGTTTTACATAACGGTTATACCTTAAATTTGCACCACCATACTGAGATGTTTTCTTCTCTTGTATTTCAGGTCTCCAAAGTAAATCTTCTCCAGAAATATTGTTTTGCAGATTATAAACATGCTTATGTACATTGTGAGTAAGAAATATAACTTCAGCTTTAACAGTTTTTTTCCAGTTGTAAATTGTATAAAAAGCATTTACTTCATTAAATAAATTTTTATAATCTACTATCCAACCTCTGTATACCACTACTGGACTAAAGTTTAAGTGCACATCATAACCGGCATCTTGAAACTTTCTTACAGCAGATAATCTATCATGTATAGAACTTGTATTAGGTTCTAACTTCAGTCTTAATTCTTCCGGCATAAGACTGAATCTAATTCTTACCTTACCTTGAGGATTGAATTTAAGTAAGTCTTCATTAACATACTTAGTAGCAAATGATGCCATAGCTCTTGGATGTAATGTAAAGAAATCAAAGATTCTCTCCCACTGATGGTATTTAGCATGCAGAGCAAAGTCTTCATTGCAAGAGATATCATAAGTGATATACTCTTCATGTGTTTGATTTGGTTTTTCCACATCAGCAAACCATGCATGGTCACTGATAGCTGTTAATATATCTCCATGATTTTTAGCAATAGATAAACCTGTAGGTTTATTTCTTTTCATGTAGCAGTAACTACAGTTATATAAACACCCATGTCCAAAGGACGGTGAAATATAATCTGTAGATCTGCCACTGGGTCTAATAAGCATTGACTTTCTAGACACCTGTGTAACTAAATTCATTGAATTAATCTGTTAATTCTTGATACTCTTCAAAATACTTTTTTAAACAATCACTATATCCAGGATGAGCATAATTTCTATCAATATGTGATAAGTATTGTTCTTTTGTCATTTTATGTCCCCCTACAAATTCTAAATATAATTTGTAATCAAGCACACTATGTTGCCATTTTTTAAAATGTGCAAAACCATTCTTTCTACCAAGACTTTTTGTTGGTCTAACACCTGGATGCTTCATACCAAACAGGTTGTTATTTGATTTAAATAAGTTACTACACATATTGCTTTCTTGTCTTACAATTGCATAAGCAACTTCAGGATGTTGTATATTCTGCTTTAGAATATAACTTACTAATAGTTCTTTATCTAGCTTTGAACTATCTACTGCTACTACTTCTGTAGTATCTTTAATCACTTTCTTTACAACTTTAATTTCTTTTTTATCACTTTTCCCTAAGCTTAATAAACCAGTTGTAAATACTCCAATCATTACAAACATTACTGTTACTTTCATATACATTAATTTAAGTTAAAAAACCGGTGATAGATGTTTATGAATGTCAAGTAAATATTCATCTAATCACCGGTTAATTGTCCTGCTAAAACATACCCTGTGGCAAACTTGTCGGACATCATACACACTTTTTCTCCAATTTTTCCGTGTATCTTCATAGGTCAAGCCTATACGGTTCCATCTTTCTAAGCAGTACAGTTTTGTTTCAAACTTGCAGAGGTTGGTGTCAGTATTTACAGAATAAAGACGGCCTATAAAATAGGTTTAACTCTTTCAAGACTGTAATCCATTAACGCGAGACGGTAAGATACCAACCTCTCCCTTTAAACCAGCGAAGTTGCACGTGAAATGGGATTTGAACCACCTATATACATATCTCCTGAGTTGGCCACATCAGGCGCATTAACCAATTATGCTATTCACGTATGTTGCAAGTCTTTCCTTGCTGTCAAGATATTTACAGTTCTAAAAACCGTAACAGCATCTCTATCTGTACAGAACTTATTCTATTCCGTCATTATAAGCTTTGTGGACAACATATGGACTCGAACCATCACCACCTGATCCATTTCAGTAGTCGCCCAATCACCAGTCTTTCCTGGTTGTCAACCTCAAGCTGTAGTAAACAGCGGTGTCAGGATTTGGTGATGAGAGCAGGACTTGAACCTGCATTCCACGTCTGGATTACCATTTTTTGCTTCAAGAGTTCCTCTCTCAGTATTGCTTTTGGCAGCTAACCACGCCTTATACTCACATTAATTTTTCCACAAAAAATGATAGTGTCTACCAATTCCACCATCTCACCATAAATAAAGTAAATCTAACTATAACTTTCACAGATTCATTGTCATGACTGTTCAAGATTTTTATTTATAGTTTTGCTTCATCCCGACTTTGACAACTTCACCAGGCTTTACTTTAAAAATAACAGGAAGCACCTGTTTAGATTGTGTAACATACAAATGGTTACAGTTTTTTATACCCCATGCCTTTGGGTCAATCTGTTTGAGGTTGAGAGACTCTGTGTTGTAAGCCCATTGATTATGTATGATCATCGCAATGGTACATTTTTATCTTGTTGCTTCTATTCCTAAAGGTCAGCATACATAATCACTAATTCCTTTCTCAAGGGAACAACACATAGAACCAGTCGCCTGCTTTAAGGTCAGCCACCCACTAATGGATCGCACAGGAATCTAATTACTCACACCTGTACTGATTGTTTTTTCTTGTTTTTTAGCTTTTCTTTCTTTTTCATCAAGCTTGTTGAAATACTCAAGTCTCTCTGCTATCTTCTTGTTTACCAGTTGATTGTTGTCTGGCATATTGTTCTCCTTCTTCATTCTCTTTCTGTTTTAAGATTCTAACAGCTTCATCTACACTTAGTCCATCAGGTGTTACACCAGAGTTTATCAGGTCTATGTAAATTTCTTTAATCTTCCCCATCAAACTTTTTACCTATAATACCCATAATTCTAACAATAGGATTTTGACATTCTTTTTCAAGATGTTGTGCTAATACATAAATAGCAAATGCTAGTTCATTTTGGTGAGTTACATGGTTACTTAAATTTACCATTATTTCAACTATGTTCTCATTATCTTTCATTTCAGCATGTACAAGATCAATAAGAAACTGTTTTCTTTTGTCTGTAATACCTAATGTACCTGATATAGTCTCTGCAGCATCATCAATTACTTTAATTTTTAAATACTCACTGTTGTCTGGTAATTTAACTTCTTTCTTCTTAGAGGACCACTGATAAATCAGACTCTTCATACTTTGCAATTTCTTTTTCATCTTCTAGAGGTATAAAACGTGAAGCACTATAGTATTCATACGGAAAGGAATCTGGAGAAAGAGATACTTCATCCAATTCAAATCCTAATTGATTCCCTAGTGCTAAAGGAACAATCTTTCTTACAGTATATACATTTCCTTGAACTATCCATTCAGATAAAGGTATCTTACTAGGTTTGTTCTGATCATTAACACAGATAACTTTAAACATACTCTTTTATTTCTGTTTCCATTTCCATGTTGTTTAATGCATTGTTTATTTCAAACATATCCATAAAACTACCAGAAGCAATCTCTACTGACCCTTTTCCATGTGCTATAAGAGCACATTGTTCTGCCTGATGTGGCTCATGTTTACAATATTTAATAAGACAAGCAATAATATACAAGAAATCATGCTTGTCATCATTAAATAATACAATCTTATGTGTTTTATTCTCCATACTATAATTTATGGATTTTTTATCAGTATTGTACATTAAATGTTTTGTATGTTATTTTTGTTTCATCAAACCCTTCCAAAGCTTGTTTAACCCACTGCTCATCCATAGTATTTCTATAACATAATATATGCACTACAGCTGTGTCATCTGGATTAAGTCTTAGAAGCCTACCTATTCTCTGTGCTGATTTTCTCTCATTACCATAAGCATGCATAATAATACCTTGTCTCAAATTAGGAATATTAACACCTTCACTTAACTGATGCACAGTTGTGAGACAATTAATACTACCATTTTTAAATAAATCAAGGTTCTCATCACTTCTGCTATTACCGCTGTGATATGAGTATTGAGATAGTTTATCAGCTTGTTCCTGTGTATTAGCAAAGACAATCACTTTACTTTTCTGAGATATACTCTCAATAAGTTTCTTAGTATATCTTTCTTTACTAGGATACTCCATAAGAGCACGCATTCTCATTACTCTGAGCATTTGTAAATTACCACCGCCAGACTCAACTCTATGAGACCAATATTGATAGTTTAATTTCTCTGAAGTAACAAATGCATTACTTTTAGTTTTAACCAAGTAATCTTTCTTTTCTGATAATTCTAGCATATGAACAAATATCTTGTAATCATTTAAGATATTGTTATCTACTGCATCATCAGCTTGAAAGCTATACACAACAGGACAAAAATCATTAACCATCTTGCCTTTTTCAGACCCATCATATTTTGGTGGTGTGCCTGTAAGACCTAGTATTTTACCCTTAAAGTTCTCTAAGAATAGTCTGTGACTATCAAGAAGACTATGTACTTCATCCAAGTAAACAATATCATAATCATTTGGATCATGTTTGTTTATGCTTAGATAAGTAGTAAATACTATTCTACCAAGTAGATTATCTAGTTCAAACTTACTAGCATCATCAATCCAAGATTGAAATATAGATTTCTTTGGTGCAACAACCAATACTTTATGCATAGGAGATGTATTTCTATTGATGTGGTTTAAACCAACTCTAGTTTTACCTACACCGGTACCCAATACAATAGTACATCTTCTATGATCATCAGTTTTAGCTAATGCAATATCTTGTACATCATCTTTTGTAATCATAATTTTATTTTAACCAGTTCATAACTCTTGCTTCTTCTGGATGTGTGTTAAAATTTCCATTTAAAACCACCAGCTGTTTTTCTAATACCTGATGCACATTTACTAATAGTTGCTCTATCAATATTTGTCTCATCACTTGCAATTTGTATAGAAAAATATTCTTTAATAAAGATATCATCTTTTGTATATTGCTTTACTTTTCTTCTTATTTTTTCATAAGCAGTTTCAACAAAAGGTATACCTTTTCTTCTTTGACTAGCAGCTTCTTTTCTTTCTTTTGTATATGGAACTGTAGGGCATTTTGCAAGTTTACTTGAATTATATTTTGGATTTAATAAATCTAAGTAGTACTGTTCTCTTTCAAGTATATAAGCTCTATCAGTTGAATTAATAACTTCAATGATCTCAAATCTTAAACCTGCAATACCATATTTATTTACAACATTTTGTAAGTATTTAGAATCATGTTTATTTTTTTCTAAATTTCTTAAATGTTGTCTGAATCTATTATAAAAACCAAGTTCACATGTTTTTTTACCCATTGTTC
>JACCDX010371347.1_pt1 | contig 22719 bp, 18 predicted proteins | sample 7449681 | NCBI WGS metagenome assembly JACCDX01 (sample SAMN15323450, study PRJNA562643) | freshwater metagenome | isolation source: river surface water | place: USA:Blue River Watershed | collected 2017-08-18
AAATAGCATTCGTTGATGCCCTTGTGATGCAGCAGCTCCATCAGCTTGGATGCACCGCCTTCATAAAGAATGCAGGTGATCTGACGCGTATAGTCGATGTACGGAATATCCGGTTTATCGTTCTGGCTCATGATGTTGTCCTGTCGTCGTTAAGGCGATTAGTCTTTGAGCAGATTCGGCGGAATGTAGGTGGCCGCCTGCAGCAGTGGGGTCACATAGATGTAACCCATGCCCGGTGTATCCAGTCTGCCAGCCAGGAACATGCGCTCAAAAATGCGATCGGTCTGGTCTTGCGGGACCATGACGCTGATCACTTCACGTTCAACGTCAACTGCAACGCCCAGAATACCGAGGCGCTCTCGCACGCCGGTACCCACGCCCATGTGCACGGTCGAGCCCTGCACGCCTACTTCCAGCAGCGAATTGTTGATGGTGTCTGCCAGACCTTTTTGCACCACACAGGTAATCAGCGCTACTTCGCTGATATTGGTAACTTTACGCTTTGCCATTCGTTTCCCCTTTTTTCTATTCTCTTGATTCGATGACTATTGATCAGGCCTGTGCAGCGGCCAATTCTTTCTTGACCTTGTACTGGACGTAGACGCCGAGAGCGAGCACAGCACAGATCGGTGCGATCGATGCGGCGGCCAGGATGCCGAAGCCTTCGACGGCTTGCACTGCGCCACCAAAGCCCAGACCCATCGCCAGCACCAGCGGCACTGTCACCGGACCGGTCGTCACGCCAGCACTGTCCCAGCCGATGTTGACGAATTCTTCCGACGACATCGTAGTGAGGACCAATGCGAGCACGTAGCCCGGTACGAGGATGTACAGCAGGTTGTAGTCGAAGATCAGTTTTGTCACACCGAGCAGAATGCCGGTGGCCACGCCGATTGCGACCGAGTACATCAGCATCGACTTTTTGAAAGAGCCATTGGTCATGTTCTGCACGGTTGCACCGAGAGCATTCAGCGCAGGTTCAGCCAGCGTTGCGCCAAAGCCCAGAATCCAGGCAAACAGACCCGCAATGATGATGCCCCAGAAGCTGCCGTACAGCGGACCGTACACACCATCTTCACCCGGCAAACGCAGCGACTCAGGCAGCGTGATGTTCGCGAACGAGCCCGGAATCACATTACCTGCCTGTTCACCCAGTGCTGACAGACCGTACTTCAGACCGATATTGAAGATACACATACCGACCACAGATAGGACCAGGCCGTAGCAGATGATGAAAGCATTCGGCAGACGCGAACGAAGTACGCCAAACAGAATGAACATCAGGAAGATCACCAGCGGCACGATTGCCTGCACGCCGTCTTTGATCGGACCCATCAGGATCTGATCCCACATCGACATGGCGCCACCGGTCGTGTTTTTAGCAGCTTCGAAGACGACTGCATTCGCTGCCTTCATTTCTTCGATCGAAACGGTGAAGCCGTAGTAGACACCGAGACTGAGAACCGCAACGATCGGGAAGATCGATGCCAGCGTCACGATACCGAAACCGGACAAGGAGCTGTCGCCCTTACCACCAGAGCTTGCCACACCAATACCCAGCGCCAGCACCAGAGGCACTGTTACCGGACCGGTCGTGACCGCACCGCAGTCCCATGCCAGACCGACGATCGAGGCGAGGTTACTGTCGAGCGCGCAGTAGGCGGTGAGCAGTGTGCCGGGGATCAGCGAGATGTAGATCAGCGGCTTCAGACTCCAGTCATACAGGAATCGCATCGTACCGATGATCGCAGCCAGTCCCACGCCGATGCCGACCAGCAGCACCGTCGGCTCCGTCTGGACCATGAGCAGGTAGTAGAGCGCCGGTGCTTTTTCCGGATCCACCAGCGAACCGGCCAGCTTGAGCGTACCGATCGCAGGTTCTGCATAAGTCACGCCGATACCCAGAAGACCCGCGACGGCCAGAACGCCGACCAGCGGCAATTTCTTGGGCAGCGTGTTACCGATAATGTCGCCGAAGGGCATCAGGCCGAGTTTCAGACCTTCCATGAAGATCATCAGGCCGACAATCACCGCGATCAGACCGGCGGTAATCTCTGTTGCGCCCATCACGGAACGCTGGAGCACAATGATCTGGAACAGCACCAGATAAGCAGCCAGCGGAAACACCGCCGACACTTGCTCCATAAAGCGAACGCTTAAATAAGGTTGCAGCAGGTTGTAGATGTCTGTACCCGCCAGCTTCATTTTCTCTGGCTTCATCGGGATTTCATTCCCGTTTTTGTCCAGTTTTGGCTTCGGTATTAATTTCGAGTAGCTGATCGAGTCGGAATCGACTGTCACCGCCTGCACGTAATCACCGAAGCGTATGTTCTTTGCCATGCTCCCCCCTTGTTGTTAAATGTTGCTGCTTAGCAAGAATACTAGAACCACTCAGCCGTTGACAATCAGTAAATCGAAATCGGCCTTATTTACCGGAAATTTGTTTTCTTATTTGTTATTAATTTAAACCATTGAATTTTCAGGGTTTTTTCTTATATGGCAAGAAATTGCCGGTTTGTCGGGTGAGGTATTGTGATTATGAGAATATATTTTTTAATAAAGTTATAAAATAAGCCACTTATTGCTTTTAAAGTAATTAATAAATTTAGGGAAGCTCTGAGTAAATCCCCATTTTGTGGCGAGCCAGCGCAGCTGTGCGACGCGGGGTGCTGGAAAATCAAGGGCTCAGGAAGATTTCTTTCGCCAAAAAAGTGGGGGTTCTGTTTACTCAGTACTTCCTTAGTTTTTTGGTCAAATGGTATTTTTTGAATACGACAATAATCCGGTTGCCTTGCCGGATCCGTGCTTTTTGCCGTGTTGTGAATAAACGGCGTCGCGAGATTCAGGCTTGGGGCATGGCGAGTCGTCCCGAAATCTGCATGCTAAGCTTCTCCGCGTTTTGAACCACACTGATTTTCTGAAAGGGACTGACCCAAATGAAACGACGCTTTAGCCTGCTGGCCCTGATATTTTTCTGCGGCGCTGTCCAGGCTGCGTGCCCGGATGATGCAGCGATCGCTGCCTATGTCGATGATTTCAGCAAACGCAAAATCAGCAAGGGCTTTGGCAATGACATCAGCCTCGAGGATGCCGAGTGTGCCAAGCGCAAACTGGGCAAGCAGTTAAAGAGCACGCTGGGTGATCTGGTTGGTTACAAAGCAGCGTTTACCAACCCGGCGCTGCAAGAGCGCTTCGGTGTCAGCGGACCGAAGTGGGGCTACATGTACGACCGCAACATGATTGACATCATCGCGATCGTACCGGCCGACTTTGGCGCGCGTCCGCTGTACGAAGCTGACTTCATCGTCGAAGTGAAAGATCCGCGGCTGGCCGATGCAAAGACGCCTCTCGAAGCATTGTCTTATCTGGAAGGCATCGTGCCTTTCATCGAGCTGCCGGATCTCATGCTGGAGGGGCAGTTCAGCGGCACCAACATGATCGCGACGAATGTCGCCTTCCGTGGCGGTGTGCTGGGCATGGAAATCCCGGTGGTGAAGAGTCAGGCGTTTCTTGACGCGCTGGCGAACATGACGGTCATCCTGACCGACGAAAATGCGGGCGGCAAGGAACTCGGGCGTGCGCAGGGCAGCGCGATCATGGGTAACCCGATCAACGCGGCGATGTGGCTGGCGCGTGAACTGAAAAAAGACGGCATCACGCTCAAGAAGGGAGACCTGCTCAGCCTGGGCGGCTTCATCCCGCCGCAGCCCGCCAAGCCGGGCATGAAGGTCAAACTGCAGTACGTGGGCCTGCCGGGTGATCCTGCGGTGGATGTCGAATTCAACTAAGACCGTCACACCCGCTCGGCAGGTGCGACGGCATTGCGGATCGCTTACTCAATCACGCCACAAGCCATGCGCGCACCGCCGCCACCCAGCGGCGCAGGATGGTCAGCATGGTTGTCGCCACCAGCATGAATCATCAGTGAGCGGCCTTTCAGATCGGTGAGTTTGAGTCGGGGGGCCAGCACCGGATTGACGGCATTGCCGTTGGCTGACACCGCCAGCGCGGGCAGATCACCAAGGTGGCCATCGCCCCAGGGTGTGCCGTGTTTTTTGCTGCCAGTCGGATCAAAATGCGGTCCAGCGCCCAGTGCAGGCACCATCTTGCCGTCTTTTTCCGCCGGGGCGCACGAGGGTTTTTCATGTACGTGGAAGCCATACACGCCGGGCTGTAGTCCCGACAGTTCGGGCGTGAAGACAACGCCATAGCGCGACTCGGTGATGACGATGTTGCCGATCGCGCGTCCGCTACCTTGTTCGTCGGCCAGACGCATCGTCACCGTATGATCGGCGCGGGCAGGGGCCGTGATCAGAGCAGAGGCCAGAGGCAGCAGCAGAAAAAATCGTTTCATAGTATTCCCTTGAGGTATTGTTAGGACATCGCATAGCGGCTGTCAAAATTAAAACATAAAAATTCAGGAGACACAGAATGGCTGAACATTCGCGCTTTTTGCCCTGGGTGCTGACGGGTCTGGGCATTATCGTTTTCCTGCCTGTCTCATGGCTCTTGTCAGCCATTTGCCTGGGACTGTTCATCCTTGGTTGGCATGACTACCGGCAGAACCGGCATGCGATCCTGCGTAACTATCCGGTCTCAGGTCATCTGCGTTTCATGCTCGAATACATCCGGCCCGAAATACGGCAGTATTTTCTCGAGAGCGATGAAGAAAAACTGCCTTTCTCCCGCAATCAGCGCGCGATGGTCTATTCGCGCGCAAAGAAGATGAACGACAAGCGTGGCTTTGGCACCATCAAGGCGGTGTACGAATCCACCAGCGAATGGATTGGTCATTCCTCCGTGCCGCGTCACGCGGACCCGAAAACTTTCCGCGTTCGTATCGGCGGACCGCGATGCACTCAGCCTTACGATGCATCGATCTTCAATATCTCTGCGATGAGTTTTGGTTCGCTTTCACCCAATGCCATTCGTGCGCTCAATCGCGGCGCGAAAATGGGTGGCTTCGCGCATGACACCGGCGAGGGTTCGATCTCTGCCTATCACCGCGAGCATGAGGGTGATCTGATCTGGGAAATTGGCTCAGGCTATTTCGGCTGTCGTACCCCGGCGGGTCGCTTTGATGCCGACAAGTTTGCTGAACAGGCGCAGTCACCGCAGGTGAAGATGATCGAAATCAAACTCTCGCAAGGTGCCAAGCCGGGTCACGGTGGTGTGCTGCCTGCCGCGAAAGTCACACCGGAAATCGCTGCCACGCGCAGCGTGCCGTTGGGTCAGGATTGCATCTCGCCTGCCGCGCACAGTGAATTTTCCACGCCACTGGAACTGATGGGGTTCATTCAGCATTTGCGTGAACGCTCGGGCGGTAAACCGGTTGGTTTCAAGCTGTGCATCGGACAGCCGTGGGAATGGTTTGGCATGGTCAAAGCGATGCTGGAGAGTGATATCTACCCGGATTTCATCGTCGTTGATGGCAGCGAAGGCGGCACCGGTGCGGCCCCGGTCGAATTTTCCGATCATGTCGGCATGCCGATGCGTGAAGGTCTGCGTCTGGTGCACAACACGCTGGTCGGTGTTGGCCTGCGCGATCAGATACGTATCGGTGTGTCGGGCAAGATCATCTCGGCGTTCGACATTGCACGCGCGCTGGCGCTCGGTGCTGACTGGTGCAATTCAGCGCGCGGCTTCATGTTTGCGCTCGGATGCATACAGTCACGCAGCTGTCATACCGATCACTGTCCGACCGGCGTCGCGACGCAGGATCCGCATCGACAGCGCGCACTGGTCGTCACCGATAAAGCGGAGCGGGTGAAGAATTTTCAGGCGATAACGGTCGAGGTTCTGGCGGAGCTGGTGGGTGCGGCAGGGCTTGAGCGGCCGGGCGACATCACGCCGGACCACATCATGGTGCGCAATGCAGCCAGCACGGCTGTACCGCTGTCGTCACTGCTGCCGACCGTGCCTGCAGGCGCTTTGCTGGATGAGGCGCAGCTCGCTGCCTTGCCTGAGCCGTTTTGCAGTCAGTGGAAAGCGGCTACTGCGCAGAGTTTTGGGCGACTTGTCCAAAACTGATCACTGCCGCCGCAATGCCTCTGCCAGCGTCGTCAACTTGTCTGACAACTGCGCCCGTTCATCCGCATCCAGTGTGGTGGGGTCGATATCAATCGACACACCCGCCGGATGATCGTAAGAAAAGATCAGTTCTTCACCTGCCACCTTGCGGCCTTTAACCGCATAGGTTCTGACATCGCGCGCAATGCCTTTCATCTGAATCGCGCCGCGCTCTTCGACCTCCACCATGTCCTGCACATGCACCCAGGTTTCATAGCTCATGAGTATGCCGCCCGGGTCGGCATGCGATTCGAGTCGCTGCGCGAGATTCACTTCGCCGCCAATGATGGTGTATGACAGCCGCTGTTCACTGCCGAAATTACCGACATTACAAAAGCCGGTGTTGATGCCGACACGGATTTCAAACGGCTGATCGAAGCCGCTGGCGCGCCAGCGTTTGTGCAGAATCTTCAGCTTTTCATGCATTTGCAGGGCCATCTCGACGCAGGCACGCGCGTCTTCGCGCACGCCGCGTGATTCGGGATCGCCGAAAAAGACCATCATGGCGTCGCCCATGTATTTGTCGATCGTGGCGCCCTGATCGATGGCGATCTGCGTCATTTCCGAAAAATATTCGTTCAGATAGTCGGTCAGTGCTTCGGGCTGCAGGCTTTCGGAAGTTTGGGTGAAGTTCTTGATGTCACTGAAGAACACGGTGAGCTTTTTGCGCTGCGTGGCGATGCGGGTATCGTGCTTGCCTTCGAACAGGGCTTCATGGATTTGCGGCGGCAGATATTTGGAGAGCTGTCGCGACAAGGCTTCGAGTGCGGTCTTGCGTTCGTCTAGCTCCCGCGTTTGCGTCTTCAGGTTCTGGTTGAGCTTGACCAGACGCTGCTCCTGCCGGTCCGAATGACGGGTCAGGTCTTCGTTTTCCCGAACCACTTTGGCAAAGCGCTCGAACAGACGGTGCGCAAAAGCGCGCACGTCCTCGTCGCTGCCTGTGGCAAGCAGGTCCGGCCCCTCAGCCAGCAAGCGCTTTTCGCGGTCATAAAGGTCAAAGAGCGGATCTTCCATGATCAATGACCCCCGGGTAAGTACATAAGCTTAGCTGGCCTGCACGGTGATTGGCAGGTCGGGGAAGCGGTCTTTGAAATCTTCGCCCAGCTCTTGCATGATGTCGTCATCATCCTGAAAGTGCCAGGTGATGGTAAGCGGGTGACCGTTCTTGCGCACGTTTTCCAGACCTTCAAAAATCCGGAACATGGCCTTGATGCTGGAGCTGTTGATGTAGACCATGGCCACATTGACGGTCAGCGGGCATTGAATGCTGCTCGCAAGACTGTCGATGGCCATGATGACTTGTCCGTAGAACGCCGCCACATCTTCAGGGAACGACTCGCCGCGCATGCTGAAAATACCTTGCCCGACGGAGAGCTGGATTTCAGGGGTGCGATCGGTGGCCGCGATATTCAGATCACTCATTGCTGCTCCTCCTTAAATCCGCGCGGCGAGAAAAAAATCCACATGCGACTCATCGATGTCCATGAAAGCAAACGAGATCGGATGAGATGCGCGTCGTGCGATTTCGAGCAGACCCAGTCCCGCACCAGGGCCTTCGTGCTCGTTGGAGCGCGACATGCCGTCGCGATAGAGCTGGCGTATGGTGTCCTTGTCGGCTGATTGCAGCTGCTCCAGCGTTTCCCGAAGTTTGACTGAATCGGCGCGCGCGATACGGTTACCACAGACGATGGTGATTTCGTTGTCCTGCTGAGAGATGCATACCATACCGGTCGAGTCATTGGTGGTGCGTCCGTGCCAGATCAGATTTTGCATGCCTTCCATGAACACCGAAAACACGGTGCGGGAACGCTTGGCATCATCGAGTCCTTCCATGCGGGTTTTGAGGATGTCGGCCAGCGTGACCATCAGCTCGTCAGAGACTGATCCGTTGTAGGCCATGATGACGCCGGACGCCTGCATGGCGCTGCGGATGTCGACTGCGGTGCTTATTTCCATGTGATTCCCCTGTTCGTTTTTTTGGGCGGAAATCGTGTGTCTAGGGTGAAGTACCACGCCTGGCAGGATTATTTTTCTTGATGGGCGGGTAAAAACAAAAAGATCTTATTACACCTTGGCGCTGAAGTTAAGTGAGCCGTCTCCTTAACCCGCTGGTGGTGTGAATAACGGAACAATAATTCTCAATTTGAAAACGCATGTTTTCTCGTAGGAACGGACGCTGGCAAGCGCGTCTGACGGCTCCTATAATTCGGTGGCATCATTGCCTTTAAATTACCCAGTCCGCTCAACCAATAAAAACAGGATCACACCGTCATGAGCACCGACTCGCCCGGAGAGACGCCGCGCTTTGCGCTGGATGTGCAGCGCTTCAAAACCCTCGGTATTACCGATCCCAAATCACGTGCGGCGCTCGACGCTTACGATCACCACGAATTCTCCAGTGCCGAGCGTTTATTCTTCAAGCTCTGGGGCAGCGATTTGCTTAACTCCGGTTTGTTCAACCCCGGCCAGAAAATCGCCGAGCTTGGTGAGCATCCGGTGTTTGCCCATGTGATCATTTCCGGCGAGGTGGTGGCGACGAATGATCAGGGCAGCCATCTGTTTGGTCCCGGAAGTGTGTTCGGTCTGGCCGAGGGACTGATTGATGATGTGTACCACTGGGATGCTGTCGCTCGGACTGTGGTGACCACCAAGGTGATTCCGATTGACCGTGCGTTGCGCGAAGTGCGACGCCTGAATTCGGGCCTCAAGGGTATTTGCCGGTTCACGACCATGCGCATTCTGGGGCTGTCCTCACCACCGTCGAGTTTGTCATGAGCGGATTTCAGTCTGTCAGCTATACCGATGGCCAGGTGCTCTTCGAGCCTGGTGATGTCGCCGAGCGTTTTTACGTGATCCAGAGCGGTCAGGTGGCGATCATTGATCGCAAGCGCAATCATCAGCTGGCCTTGCTGCCCGCTGGTGCATCGTTCGGCGAACAGTCACTTCTGGCTGGCGGGGTGCGCAGCGCTGCGGCGCAGGCCGTGGGCCCGACCACCTGCATGGAAATTACTGCGCAGGGTTTGCGTGATCTGCTGGCGAAAGAGGGCGGGATCGCTACGCCGGTGCTGGAGGCATTGCTGTTGCAGCTGTATATGCACAATGCGATGAAGGTGTAACAGCGCGTCTCGCGACTGGCCTGACGAACCAGGCATTGAAATCGCTGTGCTCGGGAGCTTGCCTCAGCCGAACTGAAGCACCGCGCCCGGTTGAGGCAAGCGCAGATTGCGGCCGGCCAGCGCTGCATTCAGCTCGTCAGCAATGGCGTCTTCCAATCCCGGTTTACGATGGATCACCACTGCCGCGCAGGACGGTGGCAGCGCGTGCAGCCGTTCAGCCAGCGCGCCTGCATGCATGTGCATCGACAAGTCAGCCATCGCCGCCATGGATGAGGGATACGAGCACTCCGCAATCACCGCCGTGATGGCGGCATTGCCATCCACCGCTTTCCAGAAGGCCGCACAGTCACTGGTGTCACCCGAGAAGGCAAGCGCAGTGCCATTTTTTTGCACGAGATAGCCGCAAGCCGGAATGCCATGACGGGCTGGCAAGGCGGTGAAATGCAGGCCTGCGATGGTCAGGCCGCCAGCGGGCAGCGGGTTGAGCTTCAGGAAAGGATGCGCAGCATCCGGGATGACGGTGAAATCCGGCCAGATCTGGTTGTTGAAAACGTGTGCACGCAGAATGTCGATCACTTCAGGCAGCGCCCACACCTGCAGCGCTTCGGACCGCGAGGCTGCCACCGAATCCACCAGCAGCGGCAGGCAGGCAATATGGTCCAGGTGGGCGTGGGTCAGCACGACATGGTCGATGCGCGCGAGGGCTTCCAGCGACAGAGTGCCCAGACCGGTGCCGGCATCGATCAGCACGGTGTCGTCCAGCAGGTAGCAGGTGGTCTGGCGGTTGCTGCCGCCGATGCCGCCGCTGCAACCGGCCAGCTGCAGGCGAATCATGGGGTGGACTCCGTCGCTGTCATCACAGGACTCCTCGGGTGGGCGATGAGCATGATGATAGCGCAGGCGCCGGTGCTGCACCCTGGCCGCACCTCAGTCGCCGCAGTAACAGAGGCGGCAAATGAGGCGGGCAGGGATGGCTGGTGTTACATCTCGACGTTGGTCAGGCGTTCGTGACGCTGCGCCTCGGTTTCTTCGATGGGCGGCTCGAACCAGCGGTACAGCACCGGCAGCACGACCAGCGTGAGCAGGGTCGAGGTGATCAGGCCACCGATGACGACAATCGCCAGCGGTCTCTGCACCTCAGAGCCGGGACCGGTCGCAAACAGGAAAGGCACCAGGCCCAGCAATGCAACGGTGGCGGTCATCATCACCGGACGGAAGCGCTGCTTGCAGCCTTCGCGTACGGCTTCGGCCTGCGCCATGCCCTCTTCACGCAATTGTCGGATGAAGTTGACCAGGACCACGCCATTCAAGACCGCAATGCCCCAGAGCGCGATAAAGCCCACCGATGCGGGTACCGACAGGTATTCGCCTGTCAGTGCGAGTCCGAAAATACCGCCAATCGAAGCAAAAGGCAGAACCGTGATGATGAGTGCCGCCAGCTTTACGGAATTGAACATCAAAAACAGCAGGAAGTAGATCGCCACAATGGTCAGCGGCACGATGATCATGAGCGTGGCCATCGCACGTTGCATATTTTCGAACTGACCACCCCAGGAGAAGTAATAGCCTTCGGGTAGTTTGACTTTCTGTTCGACGCGCTGCTGTACCTCGGCGACAAAGCCACCCAAGTCGCGGTCAGCCACATTGGCGCCGACCACCACACGCCGTTTGCCCGATTCACGGGTCACGGTGGGTGGACTATCCACAAGGCGGATCGTGGCGACATTGTCGAGCGGGATCATCGCATTGTCCGTCGTGCGCAGCATGGTCTCGCGGATAACGTCGACGGTGTTGCGGTAAGACTCCGGATACCGCAGCAAAATGCCGTAACGGCGCTCGCCCTCATACAACTGACTGACTTCGCTACCACCGATCGCGGTTTCGATGATGCTGTGGATGTCGGCCACATTGATGCCGTAGCGTGCAATCGCGCGGCGGTCGATATCGATCGTCAGTGTCTGCTGACCTGAGAGGCGATCGACACGGATGTCGCGTGCACCGGGCACTTCCTTGACGATGCGGGCGACTTCTTCTGACAAACGTTTGAGTTCGCCCAGATCATCACCAAAAATCTTGATGGCCAGCTGTGATCGCACGCCGGTCAGCATTTCATCCACGCGTTGTGAGATGGGCTGGTTCATGACGATCTGCACACCAGCCATGCCTGACAATGCCTTGCGGATGTCTTCTTCTATCTCGACCTGTGTGCGGCCAGATTCCGGATCAATCGAGACAATTGGATCGGATTCGTTCGGGCCGGAAGGATCGGCGGGCGATTCGCCGCGGCCGAGTTTGGAGACCGCCATGCGCACACCGGGAATCTCGCTGATGATTTTCATTGCCTGGGTGTCGATCTTGATCGACTCGTCCAGTGAAATGCTGGGCATGCGAATGATGGAAGGCGTGATGGAGCCTTCTTTCATGATCGGTATGAAGCTCTTGCCGAGTAAAGGCACGATCATGATGGAGCTAACGAGCAGAGCGACGGCAGCGAAGACTGTTTTCTTTTCTGCGCCAAGGGCTACATTGAGCAGACGCAGATAGTGACGCTTCATCCATGCAATCGGACGCGTGTCATGGTCGGCACCGCCACGCAGGATGTAGAAGCAAAGTGCCGGCGAGAGCAAGAGGGAAATCGCGAGCGAGACAGCAAGCGCAATCGCAATCGTCAGTGCCAGCGGCGAAAACATCTTGCCCTCCATGCCGGTCAGCGTCATCAGCGGCAGGAAGACCAGAATGATGATGGAGATGCCATAAATGGTCGGCTTGGCGACATCCAGTGTCGCATCACGCACGATGGACAGTCGCTGCTCCGGTGGCGCATGGCCAAGTTTGTGAAACACGTTTTCAACCACCACGACGGTGCCATCGACCATCAGGCCGATGGCAATGGCCAGTCCGCCGAGCGACATGAGATTGGCCGACAGGCCGATCTGGTTCATGATCATGAAGGTGATCAGTGGCGTGAGGATTAGCGTGGCCACCACCACGATACTGGAGCGTATGTCGCCAAGGAAAATCAGCAACACGATGATGACCAGAATGACGCCCTCGATCAGCACTTTGCCCACCATCCAGAGCGATGCATCGACCAGTTCGGTGCGATCATAAAAAGGCACGATCTGCAAGCCATTGGGCAGCATGCCTTTGCTGTTGATTTCATTCACACGCGCTTTGATGCGGGTGACGATTTCCTTGGCATTACCGCCGCGTAGCATCATCACGATACCGCCCGCTGATTCGGTAATGCCATTTTTTACAATGGCACCCTGGCGAACAGCCGCGCCGATTTTGACTTCGGCCACATCCCGCACGAACACCGGTATGCCGCGCTCTTCCTGAAGGACGATATTGCTGATGTCTTCTACGGTACGTGTCAGGCCAACGCCGCGAATCAGATACTGCTCAGCCCCCTGAGGCAGAATGCCGCCGCCGGAGTTCGCATTGTTTTTGGAGATCGCATTGCGCACATCTTCCAAAGACAAATGATAGTGACGCAGACGATCCGGATTGACCAGCACCTGATACTGGCGCTCCAGGCCACCCTGAGAATTAATTTCCGCCACGCCGGGAATCGAGCGCAGCATTGGGCGCACCACCCAGTCCTGAATCGAGCGCCGATCCATCAGCTCGCTGTCGGTCAGTTTGCGATTGCCGTCATTCGGATGGTCGATCGTGTACTGAAAAACTTCGCCCAGACCCGTCGATACCGGGCCCAGTACCGGCGTGATGCCGTCGGGCAGGCGAGGGTTGACTTCGATCAGTCGCTCCATGACCAGTTGCCGGGCGAAGTAAACATTCGTGCTGTCGGTGAACACCAGGGTGATGATGGACAGACCGCTGCGGTTGAGCGAACGCATGTCGGTGAGGCCGGGCAGGCCGGTCATGCCGATTTCCAGCGGCACCGTCACAAACCGTTCGACTTCCTCCGGTGAGCGACCCGGTGCTTCGGTGGCAATCTGCACCTGCACATTGGTCACATCCGGAAAAGCATCGACCGACAGCTTCATGGTGGAGCGAACGCCAAAACCCACCAGCGCGAGCGCCAGCACCACCATGATCAGGCGCGCCGTCAGCGCCTCGCGAATCAGACCATTGAACATGGCCTTACTCCAGTTCTGCGCGCTTGCGCTGGCTGTTCAGGTGAAAGCTGCCATCGACCACGATGGGCGTACCGACATCAATGCCGCTGCGCACAGGCCGCAATTCACCAGCGGCGGGATCAAGCTGCACTTCGGTCAGGCGATAACGGTTTTCTGCCACTTTGACGAACACATAATCTTTGTCGTTCTCGCGCACGACGGCGGCGGCCGGGATCGCCAGCTGCTCAACAAACAGGCCATTAAGGCGTAGGGTGGCCAGCATTTGGGGTTTGAGTTCGAATTTGGGATTCTCGACTTCAGTGCGAATCGGCACCGTGCGCGTATCCGGCTGCACTGTGTCGCTGATGAACACAATGCGTCCTTTCAGCATTTGCCCACCCAATGCCGCGACTTCTACTTCGACGCGCTGATTCAGTTTGACCGAGTTGGCATCCTGCTCCGGCAGTGCGCCGACCACCCAGATATTGGACAGATCAGCGACAGTAAACAGAGGATCACCGGGTTGCGCGACCTGACCCTGACTGACTTTCCGTTCAATGACAATGCCGGTACGTGTTGCGGTGATCGGTACTTCCGAGGCCAGCGCGCCCGTCTCACGCAGTTTTTCTATCGCTGAGGGGGACATGCCGATCAGGCGCAGCTGATCGCTGGCGGCACGCAGCTCGGCGCGTGCAACCGACAGTTCAACTTCGCGACGCTGCAATTCGGCGTTGCCGATCACATCGGCCATCACCAGCTGCTGCGCGCGTTCGACCGAGCGTTCAGCCAGTTTGGTGCTCGATAACGCACGCAGGAAAGCCAGCTGCGCACTGGTCAGCTCGGGGCTGGCCAGACGGGCCAGCGCCTGACCGGCTTTAACTCGGTCACCGACTTCGGCCATGACCTGAATCACGCGACCCGACACCGAAGCACCGATGCGGGTGGTGCGGTGCTCGTTGGCCTCGATGCGGCCAGCGACTTTTTGCGTGATCGCGATACTGGCCATTTGAGCCGATTCGACGCGGAACTGTTTTCCCATTTCCGGGGTCAGCTCGACTTCCATCGGATCCGATTTTTTTTGCGCAGCGGGCGTTGGAGGCTTCTTGGCAGCGTCGTCCTTGCCGCATCCGGAGAGCAGCAGGGCGAGACCGCAGAGCGTGAGTGCGGCAATACGGTGAGCGTTTTTGGCGGTCATGGTGGCGTTATTGCGATAGAAGATGAATGCTTTGTTTACTGGTTCGGCGTTACGTAGCGACCAGCGAGTATGTCGAGCTCGATCAGCGATGCCTGCAACTGATAGCGGGCCAGCAGCAGGTCTTGTCGTACCGCGCGCAATACCCGCTGCGCATCCAGTACCTCCAGAATGCCGCGCTCGCCAAAACGGTAGGCGGCCTGCGCAACCCGCAGGGCGGCTTCGGCATCACGCATCGCGCCTTCGGACAGCGCTTTGATGCGAACCCGCGCGATTTCGACGGACTTCCAGGACAGTTCGAGCTGTTGCATGAGTTCGGCCCGCCGGCCTTCGAGCCGGGCGGTGGTGCGCTCACGTTCTGCGATCGCTTCAGCGCGCGGACCGCGACGCTGATCGAAAAGGGGTACCTGAACCGAAACGCCCAGTACATCTTGACGGACATCCGGTTCACGTATTTGCGACAAACGCAGCTCAAGACCCGGGAGGCGGCTGGCCTGGGCTTCGGCGATCCGTGATGTGTTGCGCTCGAACTCGGATTCAAGCACGCGCAGCTCGGGATTGGACTGGAGCGCCGACTTTTTGAGAGCATCGAGCTCCGGCAGGGCAATGACTTCATTCAGTTGCGCATCGAGATCCCAGACAGGAGGCAGCTGTCCCGCCGCAAGACGGTTGAGCGAAATGGCCGCCTGCTGAATTTGCAGTCGTGCAGTTTGCTCACGCTGCTGCGCATTGATGATTTCTGCATCGGACTTGATCAGCTCATAGCGGCCGGCTTCGCCGGTTTCGACGCGTACTTTTACGCGTTCCCGGATTTGCTCGAGCAACGCGAGCGCATCGGCGGCTGCGAGGGCTTCTTCCTTGCGCAGCAAATATTCATAGGCGCGCTGTTTGACCTGGCCGACCAGTTCATTGCGCGTTTGCGACAAGGCTTGCAGGCTGGTTTGCTCGGCGTACAGCGCGGTATTTACGCGCGCACTGCGAAGGTTGGGGTTTTCAATGAATTGCGACACGCCAACGCCGGTTACGTTGCCGGATTGCGCAGAGGGACTCGGTGTGCCGTTACGCCCGGTGTTGATTTCGATACGCGGATTCGGAATCGCGCCGGCGGTCGTTACCCCGGCAGTGGCCACATCCACACCACGCTGACCGGCGCGCAAGGCGGGGTTGTGCTGCAAGACCAGCATCACCAGATCGTCGATGCTGATCATGCGCGGGGCGGTCGCCGGTGCGGCCGTAGTCTCTGCGGCATGGGCCGCGGAAGAAGCGAGACAGACCAGCAAAAGACCCGCGCGCATGCCTGCGACCAGGCGGGCGGCGAACGGCGCCCCAGTACGGGAAAAAGGGCTAAATCTGGCCCTCATGCAACTCGGCATAAATAAACTTTCAATCAAGAAAAAACAGCGCACATGCCTGAAAAATTAGCATCCGGATAATTTCCGTCAGCTATTTGTCAGCTTGCGGGGCGGATTATGTCAGGAAAATGAAATCCTTTCAGGCATCGATTATTTCGGTAAACGGCTCTCCGGACAATAAAAAAACCCGGCAGGTTTCAGTGCCGGGTCTTCGGGGTTGGTCAGAAACGCGAAACGCTCGCGGATCAGTAGTTGCGCTGGTAGTGGACGCGCCAGCTCTTGCGCTCTTCCTCGTAGTTGTCGGCATTGCTACGGGCATAGCGCAAACCGAGGGTGTTGTATTCGTTCACGTCGTAGAGGAACATCGCGTGAACGCGCGTGCTTTCATAGTTTTCGGAGGATTTGAAGGCGTTGCGATACCGAGCGCCGACATCCAGCGATAAACCGCCGACCAGCGGTACTTTCGCGCCGGCGTCAAAAGCGTAATGCGTGAAATGCGTCTGGTCAGAGTTCAGCTTCTCGCCGAGACGTACTGAGACGTAGGGCAAAAAGAACATGCCAACGTCGTAGGACTGCTTGAGCTTGAATTCAAGGTTGTTGCTGATGGACTCGGTGCCGTCATAGACCTTGTCCTTGGCGCTGACACCGACTTTCACAGAGTATTCGGTTTTGTTCGGTGTCTTGATACCGACCGTCAGGTTGGCGCCGATGTATTCGCTGGCAATTGAACGGTTATCTTTTTCGCTGTTTGCATCCAGCATGATGAAGGACTTGTTTTCGCCGGCCATTGTCGTACCCGACAAGGCTAGCAAGCCCCCAATGATGATTTTTTTCATTTTGCTATCTCCAGAGATGATGTAACCGTTAACCGAAGTATAAACAAAGTGTTGCCTTTGGTTAACTCAATAACGGTAATCTGCGGTATCGACACGAGAATCGGAAACTTGAGAAGCCGCGTCAGGCCGGCTTGAAAACCACAGCCGTCACATCATCCCGACGCATTTGCCCGCCTTGCCATTCCCGCAAGTCCTCGCGCATCGCCTGTGCAATCTCGGCCGCGCTTTGCTGGTGGTGGCGGGCGACCAGCTCATGCAGTCGCCGGTAGCCATAGGCGCGGGGTGGTCCGCCATCGCGGGTGCCGATCTGATCGGTCAGTCCGTCCGAGACAATCACGAAACCATCGCCGGGCTGGTAGTGGATCTGATGCAGCAGGGGTGTTTCATGGGGTGGATCTCGATACCCCAGTGACAGCCGCGAGGGTTTGACGGGTTGGACCGAACCATCCGCATGCAGATGCAGCAGGCCCAGCTTGGCGCCGGCGAATTCGATCAGCTGACGCGCCGGATCAATCCGGACAATGGCGGCATCGCAGCCGTCATCGCTCTCGGCCTCATCGCTGTCCTGATTGAGGCCGGTGCGCAAGGCAGCATCCAGTCTCATCAGCGCGCTGGCAGGATCCAGCGACGGGTCGCTGGCAAACATGCGCTCGAGCGAGGTACTGATCAGCACCGAGAGCATCGCACCGGGCACACCATGTCCGGTGCTGTCAGCAACGGCGACGACGATGCGGCCCTGATCGTCTGGAAGAGACGCCCACCAGACATCACCGCCGATGGTGTCGCGCGGTTCCCAGATCGCATGAAAAGAGGCGAAGTGTTTTTCAAGTCGTTGCATGCGCGGTAGCTGCGCGCGCTGCAAGCGGCTGGCGTAGCGGATCGAGTCCACCACGACTTCATGCTGCTTCTCGACTTCGGCTTTGCTTTCTACCAGCTCGCGCGTGCGCTGTTCGACGGTCGATTCAAGCAGCTGATTTTGTGTCTCCACCATGTCTTTCTGCGCCTGGATTTTCTGGCTCAGTTCCTGTTGCAGCCAGCGCGTCTTGCTGATCACGGCCATCGCCATGATCATCGCCTCGGCGCAGACACCCATCGCCTGAGCGGTATTCGAATTTTGCAGAAAGAGACCGATACCGTATTTGTCGAGATAGGTAAAGGGCGATGGCACGTCAATGATGCCAAGGAAAAAGATCGTCCGGAAAAACAGGTAGGGCGCCATCGCAAACATGAAAAATTTAGCGATTTTCAGGCCCTGTTGGTAGCGAACGAAGGCACAACAAAAAATCATCAAGAGTACGAGGAAGATCATTCCCAGGAATGGCGCCCACAACCAGAACTGGGGAATCGTGTGCTCGACAAAGGAGATCAGGTATAGATGGGCCAGTGTGATGACGATATACACATTGGTGAGCTTGTAGATGCGCGGCATGTGGGTCTTCAGCTCAAGGAAATTCCGAGCGAAAATCACGTAGCACATCGACTGAAAGTAAGCGAGAAAATTCATGATGACTGCAGAGGTCATCACATGGTTTAAACGCAAGCCTTCCACGTTCAGATAAAACTCGTAGAGTCGGCTGCCATCATGCACGCGTAGCGATGTCGCTGAAAGCAGTGCGAAGATGATCCAGACACCGTAGGCAAGACTCGTGCGATCACGATTCTGAAATACGGAAAACCATCCGAACATCCCCAGCGCTAGCAGAACACCGGCTTGCATGCCTTCGATATGCAGCCCCAGTCGGCGCAGCTCAAGCATGCGTGCATGCTCGGAAAACAAGGGCACGAAACTCTTGGGCATGGTGTTGGCGGTTGCCCGCACACGGGTGAGCAGTGTCACGGATTCGCCACGCCGTAGCGTGAAAACCGAGAACTGGCTGGGTGCGCCGGTGAAGCTCTGGGTGTATGGGTTGATATCGCCCAGTTTTAAGTAATTGCCCCAGAAATTTCCCGAGGGCTGTAAAGGCTGTGTGCTGCCATCGCTAAAAATCACATGCGGGTGCAGGGTTTCCCACATCGGCATTTCAAAGCGGATTTCCCTGTCCGTATCCAGACGACTTTGCAGGCGGCTGAGTACCCAGTAATACTCGCGGGGCCGGATGCTGCCGATGGTCTCGGCCGGTTTGAAGTCAGCGATGCGCGCGCTGGCCTGTTCCAGACTCAGCGGGCCATCGGTTTCCGCGAGTACCTGCGTGCCAGCCTTGTCGCTGAAGACCAGCGGCACTTCGTCAGTGACCTCGAAGGCGCTTTGAGACAGGCTCTGCGATTGCGCTCCGCAGGGCAGAGAGAAAATCAGGCACAAGCATAGGAAGACCGTGTGTTTCATGGTGCTCTCGGCATCAGAGTGTGAAGGTCGTTGGCCGACGTGGCTGTCGGCCAAGTTTCTCTAGGGAAGCACTGAATAAATAGAACCTCACACTTTTGTAGCGAAAGAAATTACGCTAAGCCCTTGATTTCCCAAACCCCGCGTCGCACAGCTGCGCTGGCTCGCCACAAAATGTGGATTTATTCAGCGTTTCCCTAGGGAAACGAGACTAATTTAGCACCAAATGCCGGGGGCAGGTGCTTACCTGCGACCCCAGTAGACCTGATTAAAAGCCAGTACCTCGGCGGCCGTGACGGTGCGAGTGGGCGGCAGGGTGGTTTTGACGACGCGATCCTGCGTCTGAGGTGCAAGGACGGTTTTGGTTACCGGATTGGGCGTGCCGTAGGTGCGGGTTTTGCTGACATTGGTCGGCGTAAACAGCCGCGAGAAATTCTCTGAAGCGCTGGCCGGTGGTGTCGGTCGTGGCAGGTCAAAGGGCTGCGGCGTGGTTAGCACCAGTGCGAGCGCATCGGTCGCCTTGGGCTCTTTGCCTTTCAGCGCGCTCATGCCTTTGAACGCTTCCAGATTTTTATAACCCATCATGCCCAGCTGACGGGCGGCGTTGGCTTGCTCCGACACCGTGCGGAATTTGGCGACCATCGTGGCGCGCTGCGCGGTGTCCGTCGGCAGGGCTGCCATCTCGTTGATGGTCTTGGGCAGGTTGATCGTAATCGCCAGCTTGTCCAGCGCAGACAAATTCGGATTGGCAAAGATCGAATCATCGGCGCCCATCATGTTGAGCATTTCTTCGGCCTTGGGCTCGAGAATGTCTCGCGCCTTCACTGCGGTCGTGCCGTTGGGGAAATTCGTCAGCGCGGTGATCCCAATAGCAGAGAGACTCTTGAATGCCTGCTTGTATTCCAGATATTTATCGCGCGAGACCACACCGGGATTTTCCGGATCTTCGATCAGCTTGAATGCATCGAAAGCGCGGATGTTCGGCGGGAAGTCGCGCAGATCATAGACGCCGGCCTGCGACAAGGCTTTGGCGAGCAAGCCGTTGGAGGGCGTGCCGTAGAGTTTGTCGATGGCGTTCTGTACTGAACTGCCGCGCGGGAAACGTGAGAGGTCGTTGTAGCCCAGTCTGGCCAGGGTTTTGGTGCCGTTGATCGCGCCGGTAAGGCGGTCGACCAGAATGCCGAATTTAGGCTCCGCATTCTCGCTGTCCCGGTGCCAGTCCGTGACCATCTTGTAAGCCGCGGTCCAGCTCACGCCTTTGGGAAAACCTTTGGGGGTGAGGTCGTTTGCGCTCGCGCCAGGCACGAGTTTTTGCAGCTCCGGCAGGAGCAGTGCCTTGGCCTCGGCCTGACTGGGCGAGGTGCCCAGCGATACCGGAATAAAGCCGCTTGCGCCGTCAATATGCATGTTGTGCGATCCCCTGGCTTTCGTGCCTCGGGTGTCTGAGTCTGATTGACCCGGTTATTCGCAAAAAACATGCCACTGAGCTGATGGATCATATCGGGCGACCTGGCGCGACTGATCCGGCAAAGCGATGCCGCATTACGTCGCAGGGCGGCAAATATTGGCCGCTATGGAGACCCTCGGATCTCGTTTTGCATGGCGTGATAGCATGCGCCCTTCAAATTTTGCGGAGAAAACCATGCAGGTTTTTGTCATTGACCCCACAACGAAAGAGATTCATGCAACGGAAATCAGCGATGGCGAGACCAGCGTTCGTCAGCTGATTGGTTTTGACAGCATTGACTTTGACGAGATCGACGACAACGGCGACCGTTTGTATTTCGACGAATCCTGCTTCATCCGCCACGGTGCCGATGTCGCTCGTTTTCGTGTGGATTCACTGGCACCGGTGGCGGGCAAGGGTGTGATCAGTGGTGGCGAGCCGGGCGGCAGAGCGATCGCCGGCGCGCAAATCTCGCTGGAGGCTTTGCGCGCGCGGGTGCAGTTTTTGTAAGGGTTTAGTTTGCCGTTACGCGCATCGCCAGATGCGCGAGCGCTTCTTCTACCTGATCGACCAATACCAGACATTGATCACCCGGCTTGAGTAATGACAAGCCGCGGTCAATGGCGATGAATTCGCCGCGGATTTCTTCCACATGGCTGGCGCGCGTTGCACCCACCAGACCTTCACGCAATAGACCCAGCACCTCGCCATCGGCGCGACCGCGCTGACAGGCGTCTTCAAACAGCACGATATTGTCGAATGCAGCGCCCAACACGCGCGTGAGTTCACGCAGATCTTCATCGCGGCGGTCACCGGCACCGCTGATGACAACCGTGCGTTTCATTCCTTCGCTCGCGGGAAATGCATCGAAGGCGGCGACCAGCGCGCGCATCGCGTGCGGGTTGTGTCCGTAGTCAGCGACGACGGTGGCATCGCGATAGCGCATGACATTAAAGCGGCCCGGCGCATTCTTGCTGTCGTTGTGGAAGCTGGTCATGCCCTTGACGATCTGCTCCCAGTCCATGCCCAGACCCCAGCAGGCGCCAACGGCCGCCAGGGTGTTTTCGATCTGAAAGCCGAGCAGGCCGCCTTGCGTGAGTGGCACATCGGCCAGTCGCATGCGCTGCTGCATTGCGCCTTCGGAGACGACGATCTCGCCACCTTCAACAAACACCACGCGATTGCCGCGCGCGCGGTGAGTCACCAAGACTGGATGATGCGCATTCTGTGCAAAGAAAATCACTTTGCCGGGGCAGTGCGGCGCCATGCTGGCGACCAGCGGATCACTGGCGTTGAGTACGCCGTAACCATTAGGTGCCACATTCTGCACAATGATCTGCTTGATACGCGAGACGTCTTCGGGGGTATGGATGTGGTTGAGTCCGAGGTGATCACCTTCACCGACATTGGTCACGACCGCGACTGCGCATTTGTCGAACCCCAGCCCCTCGCGCAAAACGCCGCCGCGCGCTGTTTCGAGCACGGCTGCCTGAACATGCGGATGCGAGAGCACGTTGCGCGCGCTCTTGGGTCCGCTGCAGTCGCCGCTATCCGTCTGACGGCCATCGACGAACACGCCATCCGTATTGGTCATGCCGACGCAAAGACCGCTGTTGGCGAGCACATGGGTGATCAGTCGTGTCGTGGTGGTTTTGCCGTTCACACCGGTGACTGCTACCACCGGAATACGGCCATCATCGCCGGGCTCGAACATCAGCTGCATGATTGCTTCGCCAATATTGCGACCCTTGCCGTACGACGGTGACAAATGCATGCGCAGGCCCGGTGCGGCATTCACTTCGACGACGCCGGCATTTTGTTCTTCCAGCGGACGCATGATGCTTTCGCAAACGACATCGACGCCGCAGACATGCAATCCGACCATCGCAGCGGCATCGATTGCGCGTGCGGCGACTTCGGGATGCACATCATCCGTCACATCGGTGGCGGTGCCACCGGTGCTGAGGTTGGCGTTATTGCGCAAGATGACCCGGCGTCCTTTGTCAGGTACAGAATCGGGGTGCAGGTCCTGACCGGACAAACAAGCGATGGCGATATCGTCAAAGCGTATTTTGGTCAGCGAGGTCGCATGACCATCACTGCGACGCGGATCGGCATTGACGATCTCCACCAGCTGTCTGACGGAATGTTCGCCATCACCAATGACTTGCGGCGGATCGCGTCGTGCGGCGGCGATCAGCTTGTTACCGACGACCAGCAGACGGTAGTCGCTGCCGGGGAAAAATTTTTCGACGAGTACCGGGCTTTTACCGGTGGCAGCGTGGAAGGCTTTTTCTATTTGCTC
>JACCDX010153843.1_pt1 | contig 22716 bp, 15 predicted proteins | sample 7449681 | NCBI WGS metagenome assembly JACCDX01 (sample SAMN15323450, study PRJNA562643) | freshwater metagenome | isolation source: river surface water | place: USA:Blue River Watershed | collected 2017-08-18
CACGCACCGCGCGCCGCCGCCCCGGCTTCGGCCAGCAGTTCCTCGATCGTGCACCCGGGCGCCCGCTCGCGCTGGAAATCCTCAAGCTGGCCGGCGCCGTTCGGATCGAAGGCAAGGCGCCAATAGCGCCGCCCATCCGTGTGGCGCCCGTGATAACATCCCGCCTCCGGCGTCATCCGCTCCGCCAGGGCCAGCGCGGCCAAGACCGTGCCCGTCGAGATACTGAGGTCCGCCAGCCGCTCGAGCCCAGAACCCAAGGCCGCCGCGTGGTGATCGAGGGCTCCGACCGCGAACGGAATTCCGGCGGGCAAACCCAAGTAGTCCGCGGCCCGACCGCTCGTCCGACCGACCGGTGCACCCGGGCGGCGCATCTCCGACATCATCTCCGGCCGCAGCTGGAAGCGCTGCAACGCCTCCGGCCACCAGCCCCCCGCCTCGGGATCGTAAGCCGCCAAAAACGCGGCCGTGCTCGCATCGCCGACGCGCTCCCCGGTCAGCGCATAGGTGAAATAGTCCGAAACGGTCATGAACCGCCGCGCCCCGCCCGCCACGACGCCCGCGTTGTGCTGCAACCAGCCCCACTTGGTGGGCGCCGTCTGTCCCGAGATTCCCGCATAGCCGATCGTGCGCCGAAAAGCGTCCAAACGCGCCCACGCCTGGAGTTCGGCGGACACCGGCTCGCCGCGCGCATCGATCCACACGATCAACGGCGTCAGCGGTTCGTCGCGGGCATCGAGCAGCAAGAACGTCGAGGCCTGCGAAGAGTAGGACAATGCGCCGATCTCCCTCGCCTGCGCCCCCGCCTGCGCCAACGCCTCGCCAAGCGCGACGCGCAGCGTTCTCCAGAAATCGGCAACGGCCAGTTCGCAACGTCCCGGCGCCGGCACCGTTTTCGGCACCGCGACGCGGCCAAGTCCCCGCAACTCCCCCGCGTCGTCGAAGAGCCCGACCTTGAAATACGACGTGCCGAGATCGATGCCGAGCAGCAGGGACATGGGACCGCGGATTACGTTTTCGAGGCGAGGAGCGCGAGCGTGGCCTCGACGATTCGCGGGCCGTTGGCCGGTGCGAAGAGGGCGTTGCGCGCTTCGTAGAAACCCGCCGCGTCGGCTGCCGCCGTCGCGATGTAAGCCTGCAGTTCGCCGTGCGCGAGGGTCACGACGAAGGTATCCGGCGAGCGGCGTCTCACCGCCAGCGCATATCCAACGAAAAACTCGCCCGGCCAGCAGACGAAGCGCCACCGCCCCAGCTCGATGACCTGAATCTCCGCCGGCGCACAGTCGGCCGCCGCCCGGGCGAGGCGGCCGTCCCCCACCGCGGTCGCCAACTCCAGCGTCTCCTCGGCGCCGAAGACATCGCACTCCGCCGTGCGCACCGCCGTCCGCGGCGCGCCGTCGCGCCGCAGGGACGCAAAGCGCTCCCGCGCCGCCGCAAGCGCGCGTCGTGCCTCCTCCGCACCGGGCATGGTCCGCAGCGTCAACTCGACCGAGGTTCGCCGCGCCGCGATCGGCAGGGAGCGCTGAAATTCCAGCCGCGACCACGCGCCCGCGATCTGCTGGCCGAGCAACTCGCCGAGCCGCTGCGCCTCCGCGAAGGTGTTGCCCCGCGTGAAATGCCGCGGGCTCTGATTCCCGGCCGCGCCGCTGAGATACAGCACCGGACAATTCGCCCCGACGAGTGTCTCCTGCACGTAGCGCCGGGTGAAGTGCGGGAAATCCCCGCTGATCAGCGTCGAATCCTCATGCAGCACCGTCGGGTGCATTCCGTAGACGAGCAGCACCGCGATCGGCGCGCCGCCGTTCCGCGCCCGCACCGCCAACACCGGCACCTCCGCATCGGTCGGTCCCGCCGGATTGTGCCGGTTGCCGCCCACGCCCTCGGCCCGCGCCGTCACCAACCCCACCTCGGCCGGCTGCGCCCGGTCAAACGCCGCACACGCCGCCACCGTCATCTGCTCCGCGACCCACGCCAAATACCGCGGATCCGCCTTCGGCACCGTGGCATCCGCGGCGTTGCTCACATGGTCGACCATCACCGGACCGGAATGCGTGTGCGTCGCCGTCACCACGATCGCCTCGGCCGGCACGCCCGTGCGTTCGGCAATGCGCTGCCGCACGTCGGCGGCGAACCGCTTGCTCACGTGGATGAGATCGTTGGCCAGGAAGATCGTCCGTCCCGCACCGTTCTCCAGATACAGGGCCGCGCACTGCAGCGGATCGTGCACACCCGTGCTGTCGCGCGCGACGTGCGGGTAGCCGTAGAGAAAAACCGGATGGGCCGGCGTGAGATCGGTCACGGCCGCGCCCGCGCGGAGATCGGCGGTCGCAGCGGCAGCAGCGGAGGCGGTAGTCATCGCGAAAGGCCCTCGACGCTGCGCCTCAGCCTCCGGGAGTAAATGTTATTTTTTGTTACTTATCAGACCAACTTGACATTTCCCAACATTCATCCCTTTCCTAAGGACCGAGTGAAGAACCTTCCCTCCGCCGCCCGGCAGACGCGCATCCGCGAACGTTTCGCGGAGCAACCGGGCGTCTCGATTTCGCAGCTCGCCCGCGAATTCGATGTCAGCGAGATGACCATCCGGCGCGACCTCGCGGCGCTCGAAGGCAAATCCCACATCCAGCGCACGCACGGCGGCGCCGTGCTCACCGAACGCATGATGCTGGAGTTCGATTACCGCGACCGCCGCGAGCACAACCGCGCCGCCAAACGCGCCATCGCGGCCGCCGCCCGCAAACTCGTCCAGCCCGGCCAGCGCCTGATTCTCGATACCGGCACGACCACGCTCGAACTCGCCGCCCTGCTGAAGGACGGCACCGATCTCACGGTCATCACCCCGAGTCTCGCCGTCGCCTCCGAGCTCCAGCATGCCGCCGGCGTCGAGGTGATCTTGCTCGGTGGCGTCATCCGCCGCGGCAGCCCCGATCTCACCGGCCCCGTCACCGAGCACTGCCTCGAACTCTTCGCCGCGGATCTCGCGTTCCAGGGCGCCGACGCCATCGGCCCCGACGGCGCGATCTACAACTCCGACCTCCGCCTCGCCCGCGTCGATCGCCTGATGCGGCGCGTCGCCGAGCGCTGCTGCGTGCTCGCCGATCACACCAAGCTCGGCCGCACGTCGCTCGCCCGCTCCGGCACGCTGGCCGACGTCGACACCTTGATCACCGACGACGGCGCTGCGTCCGAGACCTTGAAGCGCTACGCGAAACTCGGCGCCGAGATTGTCGCCGTCGCCCCCGACGCCACCCACGGCTGATCCCGTTCCGTCGATCCCTTTTCCTTCCTCCGTCCATGAGCACCTCCGTTCTCGAAACCTTCTCCACCCTCGATTGGGGCCGCGTCGATTTGACCCGCGTGCCGCACCTTCCGGTGCCGCCTCCCGGCCCGCTGTCGAAGCACTGGCACGACCGCTGCACGAAACACTTCAAGGGCCTCAGCTCGCAGGTGAAGCTCTTCCCGGTCTCGTTTGAGTCGGGCGCCGGCTGCGTGCTCCGCGACGTCGACGGCAACGACTACATCGATTTTTCCTCGGGCATCTACGTCACCACGCTCGGGCACTGCCACCCGAAGATCAGCGAGGGCGTCGCCAAAGCCGCGTCGCAGCTGATGAACGCCCACGACTTCACCACGCCGATCAAGACCGAGCTGATGGAGAAACTCGCTGCCATCCTCCCCGGCGACTTGAAGGGCTTCCAACTCTACGACTCCGGCACCGCCGCCGTCGAAGCCGGCATCCGCGTGCTTCGCGCCGCCACCGGCAAGCACGAGACCGTCAGCTGCTTCAACGATTTCCACGGCAAGACCTACGGCGCCGTCTCCCTCGGCCACATCCGCTCGCACGTTTACGGCGCCGTCCGCGCCCCCGGCGCCCACATGGTGCCGCGCCCGGACACCTACCGCCCGATGTGGACCAAGCCCGACGGCTCGATCGACACCGACAAGTATCTCGAGTTTTACGCCCAATACCTCGACAAGGGCACCATTGGTGCTGTCGCCGGCTTTGTGCTCGAACCCATCCAGGGCTGGGGCGGCTCCGTCATGCCGCCGGACGATTTCTTCCCCAAGCTGCGCAAATTCTGCGACGACCGGAAGATTCTCCTCATGGCCGACGAGGTCCTCACCAGCTGGGGCCGCACCGGCAAATGGCTCTGCATGGAGCACTGGGGCGTCGTGCCCGACGTCGTCACCATGGGCAAGGGCTTCGGTAATGGGTTTCCGGTGACATGCGTCGCCGTCCGCGAGCCGTTCAAGGAAAGCTTCGAGAGCATTTCGGCCTCCAGCAGCTACGGCGGCAACCCGATGGCCTGCGCCGCCGCGCTCATTTCCACCCAGGTGATCGAGGAAGAGAACCTGCTCGCCCACGCCACGCACCTCGGCGAGGTCGCCCTCCGCCGCATGAAGACCATGCAGGCGAGCCACAAGATCGTCGGCGATGTCCGCGCCAAGGGCTGCCTCATGGGCATCGAGCTGGTGAAGGATCGCACGACCAAGGAGCCCTTCGACAAGGCCGGCGCCCTCGTCTACCAGAAAGCCTTCCGCAAGGGCCTCGCCTGGATTCCCGCGGGCCACATTCTGCGCATGAGTCCGCCGATCGTCATGGATGAGGCCACCTTGCTCAAGGGCCTCGACCTCATCGATGAAGCCATCGGCGAAACCGCCAAAGAACTCGGCTTCGCCTGAGCGAGGCTGTCACGTGATCTTCCCTCTCCTTTTCCCGTGAAACAATACCGCCTCAACCGCCTCTTTCACCCGCGCTCGCGCCGCTGCTTCGACGTCGCGATCGACCACGGCTTCTTCAACGAGCACAGTTTCCTCGGTGGCATCGAAAACCAGGAGCGCGCCGTCGCCGTGGTCGCGGAAGCCGGCCCCGACGCGATCCAGCTGACGGTTGGCCAGGCCCGCCATCTCCAGAAACTCCCGGGCCGCTTCAAACCGTCGCTCGTGCTCCGCACCGACGTCGCCAACGTCTACGGCAAGAAGCTCCCGCGAAAGCTCTACAGCTTGATGATCGAGAATCCCGTCGAGCAGGCGGTGCAGCTCGATGCCGCCTGCATGTGCGTGAATCTCTTCCAGATTCCCGGCGAACCCGAGGTCGGCGAGGCGTGCGTCGAGAACATCCTCAAGCTCAAGCCGCTCTCCGACCGTCTCGGCATGCCCATGATGGTCGAACCGCTCGTGTTTCAGCCCAACGAAAAAGCCGGCGGCTACATGGTCGACGGCGACCTCGCGAAGATTCTCCCGCTCGTCCGCCAAGCCGTCGAGCTCGGCGCCGATGTCATCAAGGCGGACCCGACCGACGACGTGAGTGTGTATCACAAGGTCGTCGAAGTCGCCTCCGGCATCCCGGTGCTCGTGCGCGGTGGCGGCAAAGTCAGCGACCGCGAGATCCTTCAGCGCACCGCGGCTCTTCTCGAACAGGGCGCGTCGGGCATCGTCTACGGCCGAAACATCATCCAGCACGCCAATCCCGCCGCGATCACCAAGGCCCTCATGGGCATGGTGCACGACGGACTCAGCGTCGACGCCGCGTTGAAGCTCGTCGCCGCCTGAACGAGCCGCCCCCCAGCCCCGCCCGCCTCGGCCAGATGGCAGCCTTCCTCATCCGCAACGCCCGCCTCGTGCACCCCGGCCGCGCCATCGCGACCGGGGACCTGCTGGTGCGCGAGGGACGCATCGTTGCCGTCGGGAGCATTTCGCCCGCCGCGCTGGCCGATGCGGCGGCTGCATCGGGCGAGCGCAACCTCCCGACGGTCGATGCGGCGGGCCGACTGCTCACGCCCGGGTTGATCGACATCCACACGCACGGCGTGATGCACAGTCTCTACGAGCACGGCGCCGAGGGCCTGCGCAGCGCCGCCCGCGTGCTCGGTCGGTTTGGCGTCACCACCGTCCTGCCGACGATCGTGCCGCAGATGAAACCGGGCTGGGAGCAACTGCTCGCCGATGTCGCCGATGCGATTCCCGCGATCCGCGAGGTGCACATCCCCGGCATCCACCTGGAGGGCCCCTTCATGGCCGTCGGCGGGGCCGCCTGCCCGACGCTCCCCGGCGACGTCGCGTTGCTCGACCGCCTGCTCGCGGCGTGCCGCGACCGCGTCGCGGTGATGTCTCTGAGCCCCGACACTCCGGGCGTTCTGCCGGTGATTGCCCGGCTGCGCGAAAAGGGCATCCCGGTTTTTCTCACCCACACCCGCGCCACGGCGGAGCAAACCGAAGCGGCGCTCGCCGCCGGCGCGCGGCACGCCACGCATTTCTACGACGTCTTCTATCCGCCCGCGGAAACCGATCCCGGCGTCCGCCCCGTCGGCGCCGTCGAGTCCATTTTGGCCGACCCGCGTGCCTCCGTTGATTTCATCGCCGACGGCGTGCACGTGCACCCCACCGCCATCCGCGCCGCCGTCGCGGCCAAGACGTATGCCGGCGTGATCCTCATCACCGACTCCAACATCGGCGCCGGCCTGCCCCCCGGTGTCTACGACACGCCGTGGGGCTACCCCGTGCGGGTCTCGCCTGAAACCGCCGCGCGCCACGCCGAGAAGAACTTCCTCGCCGGCAGCGCGCTGACCATGGACCGCGGCATGGCGAATCTGCTGCGCTGGCTCGACCTGCCGCCCGAGCAGATCTGGGCCATGGGCACCCTGAATCCCGCCCGCCTGCTCGGCCTCGAGCGCAAGGGTCGGCTCGAGCCCGGCGCCGATGCGGATCTCGTCCTGTGGCACGACACTCTCCGACCCGCCCGCACCTGGGTCCACGGCACTTGCACCTATGAAGAAAGCGTCTCCTGAGTTTTCCTACCAACCCGCGGAGTTCATTCCTTTCCGCGATCGCAAGGTCCTCGACCGCGTGCGCCGCATCAAGCGCCGCGACATCACCAAGCATCGCAATCCGGATTTCCGCATCACCGTGATGCCGGGCGAGGACATCGAGTTCCTCTGGATCATGGACATGTTTCATCGGATCCAGACCGCGATGGAGGCCGGCAAAACGCTCGTGATGATCACGCCGAACCCGTGGCCGCGCTACGCGCGCCTCGCGTATCTGATCAACAAGTTCCGGGTGAACTGCCGCCGCCTCTACACGTTCAACATGGACGAATACGCCAGCGACGACGGCCGCATCGCGCCCGAGTCGTGGGAGTTCGGGTTCATGCACGCCTTCAAGAAATACTTCTGGTCGCAGATCGATCCGAAGCTGCGTCCGCCGGAGAAAAACATCCAGGGCCCCTCCGACCGGAACATCAACGTCTACGGCAAGATGCTCGCCGACCTCGGCGGCGCCGACATCTGCTACAGCGGCCCCGGCTGGACCGGGCACCTCGCCTTCATCGATCCCTGCGCGCCCGAGTTCGCGGCCGCCTCGACCGCGGAGTGGAAGAAACTCGGGCCGCGCGTGTGCTCGCTGCACCCGCTGACGATCGCGCAAAACTCCCTGCACGGCAGCTTCGGCGCCAGCGGCGATCTCGCCGCCGTCCCGCCGAAAGCCGCGACCATCGGTCCGGCGGAAGTCATCGGCGCCAAGCATCGCATCGACATCCACGCCATCGGCGTGGGCGGCACGTTCATCTCGTGGCAGCGCCTCACCACGCGGCTGTGCCTGCACGGTCCCGTCACCCCGCTCGTTCCCCAGTCGCTCCTGCAGGAGCTTCGGACGGATGTCTGGGTCTCGGAAACGGCCGCCGCCGACATCGAGCCGCGTTGGGACATCGGCTACTGATCGCCATGTCGTCCCCCGCGATAGCCCCGAGTTCTACCGCCGTAGGCGGCTCGGGGCCGTCGCCCCTGCTCGCCTGCCCGGGTCCCACGCCGGCCCGTCACTCGGCGCCGTTGCCTTTCTTCCCTGTTTTCTTTCGCCGCCATGCCCACCTCTGAAAACCATGCCGGCGTCCGCGCCTGGCTTACCGTCGCGCTGCTCTGCGTCGTCGCCTGCCTGAACTACCTCGACCGCAACATGCTCACGACGATGCGTCCCTCGATCGTCGCAGCCATCCCGATGACGGATGCCCAGTTCGGTCTGCTGACCTCGATTTTCCTCTGGATCTACGGCCTGCTGAGTCCGTTTGCCGGCTACCTCGCCGACCGGTTCAGCCGCAGCCGGGTGATCATCGTCAGCCTTTTCGTCTGGTCCGCCGTGACGTGGCTTACGGCCCACGCGCAGACCTACACGCAACTTCTCGTTGCTCGCGCCCTGATGGGGGTCAGCGAAGCCGCCTACATTCCCGCCGCCCTGGCGCTGATCTCCGATTACCACCGCGGCAGCACCCGCTCGTTTGCCACCGGCGTCCACATGACCGGCATCACCATTGGCTCGGGTCTCGGCGGCTTGGGCGGCTGGTTCGCCGACCGCCACGACTGGACCTACGCCTTCACCTTCTTCGGCATCGCCGGGATCATTTACGCGGTCGCGCTTCCGTTTTTCCTGCGCGATGCCCCGCCGGCCGCCGCCGCCTCCGATTCGGCGCCGAAACCCGAGCCGGTCGCCTTCTCTGCCGCCTTGCGGAGCCTGTTTGCGCAACGCGCCTTCCTCCTCGCCCTCGCCTTCTTCGGTCTGCTCGGCATCGCCGGCTGGGGCCTCGTCGGCTGGCTGCCCACCTACTTCCAGGAACGCTTCCAACTCACGCAAGGCACCGGTGGTCTCTCCGCGACCGCCTGGTTGAGCGGCGCCGGCTTCATCGGCGTGCTGGCCGGCGGCGCCCTCGCCGACCGCTGGAGTCGCACCCAACCGCGGGCCCGCATTCTCACCCCCGCCATCGGCCTGTGCGTCGCCGCGGCCGGCATCGCTTTGCTCGCCGCCGCCCCGTCCCTGTCCCTCGCGATCGCCGGCCTCGCGGTTTACGGCCTCACCCGAAATTTCACCGACGCCAACATGATGCCGATCCTCTGCCTCATTGCGGATCCGCGGTATCGGGCAACCGGCTACGGCTTGCTCAACCTCGTCGCCTGCGTGATCGGCGGGATCTACATCTACATCGGCGGTGCGTTGCGCGACGCCAAGATCGGCCTCGGCGTGGTCTTCGCCGTGATGGTGGGAATCCTCCTGATCTGCGCCTTCCTCCTTTCCCGCATCAAACCGGCGCGGCCGGAAGGAACCTGATCGGGCGCCGCACGAAGCGGACAGAAACGCGGGCAGAAAAAAGGCGGGGCGAATGCCCCGCCTTTTGCGTCAACGAAACCGCCGCCACGGCGGCTCACGCATCTTTGCCGCCGTAGCGCTCCACGCGCACCCGCGCGGTGATCGCGTGCGCCTGCATGCGTTCCACGTCGCACTGCCGCGCCGTCACCGCGCCGACCTCGATGCTCGCAGCCCGCGTCATGCGTTGATACGTAACCGTCTTCAGGAACTTTCCGACCCAGACTCCGCCGGTGTAGCGGGCCGAGCGGCTCGTCGGCAGAATGTGGTTCGTGCCGATGCTCTTGTCGCCGTAGGCCACGGTCGTCTCTTCGCCGATGAACAACGACCCGTAGTTCTTCAATCGGTCGAAATAGTAGTCCACGTCGCCGACATGCAGCTCCAGGTGCTCGGGGGCATAGTCGTCCGAGATCGCGATCGCCTCGTCGCGGCTCTCGGCGACGTAGAGCTTGCCGTAGTCGCGCCACGACAGCGCGGCGATGTCCCGCGTCGGCAGCACCGCGAGCTGCTTTTCAACCTCCCGCAACGTTTCGCGCGCAAACGCCTCGCTCAAACAAACGCAGAGTTGCCCGCTGTTGGGGTCATGCTCCGCCTGTCCGAGCAGGTCGCAGGCAACGAGCGCCGGATCCGCGGTGTCATCCGCGATGACCGCGATTTCCGTCGGTCCGGCCAAGAGATCGATTCCGCACTGGCCGAACAACTGCCGCTTCGCTTCGGCCACGAACTTGTTGCCGGCGCCGCACAGAATGTCGGCCGGTTCGACCTCGCCCATGCCAAAGGCCATCAACGCCATCGCGGGCACGCCCCCGAGCACAAAGATCCGGTCCGCCCCGGCGCGCTTCATCGCGTTGATCGTCGCCGGGTAGTAGCCCGATCCCTTCACCGGCGGCGTGCAGGCCACGACCGTTTTCACGCCGGCCACCTTCGCGGGAATGATGCTCATCTGGGCGGACCCAAACATCGGGTAGCGCCCGCCGGGCACATAACTGCCGACATTGCGCACCGGGATGTGCCGATGCCCGAGCCATACCCCGGGCCGAGATTCGACCTCCAACGGAGCCAACGTCTTCAGCTGCGCTTCGGCAAACCGGCGCACGTTACCCTGACAGAACTCCGTGTCGCGGATCAGTTGCTCCGGACACTGCGCGATCGCCTCGTCGATCTGCTTTGCCGTCAATTCGAAGCTCGTCGGCGCCCAGTCGTCGAACTTGCGGCTCAGGTCGCGCACGGCGTCCAAGCCGCGGCGCCGCAGATCGGCGAGCATCTCCGCCACGTAGCGGGCCGTTTCCGGATCGGTTTCGAACAGGCGATGACCGCCTTCTTTGATGACTTTCATGGGGAAAGGGAGCGAATCCCGTCCGCCCGCCCCGGTTTGCGGTCGAAATGACGACCGAGGGGCCGGCCTTTCTGCGCGGCGGCAAAACGGGAGGGCTGCGATGGATTTTGAGTTGTGTATACATGGAAATACGAATCTCTGAGAACCTCCAGTCTGAATCTCACCGATCCGCGACATTCCCGTGTCATCTCCCCTACCCCCGCTGTGCCAACTTGGACTTGGATGTGTGACGTTTGGCCGGGAGATCGACCCCGCGACATCCCATACCCTTCTGCAACACGCGGTCGCCCGCGGAATTACCCGCTTCGACACCGCGGCGGCCTACGGCGGGGGTTCCTCCGAGACCATCCTGGGCGACTGGCTCGCCGCTCCTGACCGTCCCGCCGGCCTCCGCATCGAGACCAAGGTCTTGCCGCCCTACTCGTCGGAACGGATCACTGCGTCGCTCGACACCAGTTTGTCCCGCCTCCGCCTCCCGGCAGTCGAAACCCTTTACCTCCATCGCTGGGATGAAACCGCCGTCGACCCCGCCACCTTGCGCACTCTGGACGCCGCGGTCCGAAGCGGACGCGTTCGAACCCTGGGATTAAGCAACTGCACCGCCGTCGAGCTGAGCCGGATCCTGGCGCGTCAACAGGACCTCGGACTTCATCGCATCGGCGCGATCCAGAACATCCACAACGTCGCCGTGCGCGGCGTCGACGCGGCGCTCCTCGAAATCTGCGACGGGCATCGGATCGCGATCGTCACCTACAGTCCGCTCGGCGCCGGGTTTCTCACCGGCAAGCACGAGACGGGCGTTCAGGCCGGGAGCCGGTTCGATCTCATCCCCGGCCACCAGACCGTCTATTTCAACGCGTCCGCGCGGCGAAACCTGCAGGGGCTGCGCGCCGTGGCGACGGAGTCGGGCGTGCCGATGACGACGTTGGCCCTCGCGTGGGCGCAGCGCCAACCGCACATCGACACCGTTCTCATCGGTGGACGCACCGTGGCCCACCTCGACCAAGCCTTCGCCGCGCGCGCGATGACCGACACCGACCTCCTCCGGGAGATCGACCGGCGCTGCGCGGCAACGTGAGGCGAGCGCCGGCCGGGATCAAAGCCGGTCCGGTTCCGGCGGCCAACGCAGCCGATCGACCTCAGAACCGCAGCGTCGTGATCAACGAGAACGTCCGCGGCTGACTCGGATCGATCGCCGCCGCGTGCTGCGCGCCGACGACAAAGGTCTCGTCGAGCACGTTGTTGACGTTGAGTTTGAAATGCCACCGGCGGTTCAGCTGATACTCCACGAAGCCGGTGGTCATCGTGCCGTCCTTCAGCCGGATGCTGGACGAAGAGCCCGGCACCGCGCTGGCCGTCTGCCCCGTGGGCAAGATCATCTGCCCGCCGCCGGTCAGTCGATCCATGATCCGGTTCGCCCCGCCGCCGATGCGGAATTTCTTCAGCGGTTCGCCGGTGAACTGGTAGCTCGAGAACACCCCCCACGATCCGCGGAAACTCGACGGCAGGCGGGTGTTGGTCACCTGGATACGCGGGTCCTGTTTCGCATAGTTGAGCATCACCTGCCACGACGGCGTCGGGCGCGCGGCGACGCTCACGTCCCACCCCTTGATGTAGCTGTCACGGATCAGATCGAAGACGTTGTAGGTGAACCCAGGCGTGATCCCGCCGGTGCGGCTCACGGCCCAATTTTTGTAATACGTCGAGTAGAGCCCGGTGGTGACGGTGACCCGGTTGTCCAGCAGGCTGCCCTTGATCCCGATCTCCCGCATCTGGCCGTCGCGCGGCGGAATGAAGTCGCCGTTTTCGAGCCGGCTCGTCGAGTTGATGAACACCACCATGGTGCTTTCGACGCCGTAGATCGCGATGTCCTTGGTCACGTTGAGCACAAACCCGTAGCGATGCAGGTCGCGCGTGTTGTGCGTGAAGGTCGGCAACGCCTTCGTCGACGACGTGTAGTTGGTCGACTTCGAGCGGTTGTTTATCTTCGAGAGCGCGCCGGTCACGATCAGGCGGTTCGGGATGATTTCCACGTTCTGCTGGCCGTAGACATTGGTCTCGTTGGTCGTCACCAGCGTTCCGATGTTCGACGTAGCCGGGATGCGATACAGCTCGGCGGGCGTGTTCACGATATTGTCCATCACCTCGCGCACCCGGGCGAACGGGATCTCCAGCCGATCAAATCCCAGCGCGGTCGTGGCCGAGCGCACCGGCGTGCCGAGATGGGCATTCTGTGAGCCGAAATCGAGATTGCCGAAGTGATCGTAGGGCGAACGGGCGCTCGTCCACGCGGTGCCGCCGAAGCTGGTCCGCAGCGAACGCCGCAGCAGCTTGTACTCACCGTTGACGTCGAGACCGCCGTTATAGGAATCGACACCGCCGTTGTTCCGACGCGCGAACATCCGCACCACCTGCCGTTGGTAGTTTACCTGGTCGACGATCAACACGGACTGCGGACCGTAGCGCAGATGGCTCACCGTGCCGTAGGCATTGAGCGACCAACCCGGCGCCAACCGCTGGATCGCGGCGCCGCGCACCTGGCTCGTGCTCGTCCGAATCATCGACTTCTTGTCGAGAAAGCTCTCGTCCCGACCGGCGCCGAGCCACGGTAATCCGTCGGGAGTAGCGACCGTGTTCTTGTGCGGCGGCTGGCGGAGCTGCTGCGTCTGCGCATTCAACCGGAGCGTCGTGTTTTTGTACTTCATCTGCACGACCCCGAAGTAAACCTTCCGCTCGTTGACGACGTTGCGCAGGAAGGTTCCGCCGTTCTGATACGCGAGGTCGACGCGGTAGCTGAATTTCGCCGCGCCGATCTGTCCGAGCGGACCGGTGTGATCGACCTCGAAGCGATGGTAGCCCCACTCGTCGACCGTCCCCTTGAGCGTCGTCTGGCGGCGGTCGAGCGGCGTGCGCGTCTGCCGGACCACCGCGCCGGTGATACTGGAGTTGCCGCCGTAGAGCACACCGATCGGCCCGCGCACGACCGTCACGGAATCGATGGTCGCGGAATCGGGCGCCATCGAGGGCGAACCGTCGCCCGCGCCGTCGGTGTTGATGTTGGCATTGTTGCCGCGCACATAGGCGGAATCGCCCTGCTGAAAATTGCCGACGCCGATGTAGTTCAGCATGTCGGAAAGATCGATGCTCGCGATGTCGTCGATGAGGTCGCGCGTGAGCACGGTGATCGACTGCGGCACCTTCATGATCTCCTCGTTCGTGCGGAGCGCATTGCCCGAGTAAGGGCTGTGGTAGCCTTTGTCCTGGGTCATCACGACCTCGAAGGCCTCGAGCTGGACCGGCTGGTCGGATTTTGGATCGTTCGCGGCGGAGCTGCTGCGCGCCGGCGCTGTTTGCGCATCGAGGGCACCGGTGCCCGCCAAAAGCGCCGTCGCTGCACCGAACGCCCGTCGCAATGTGGAGGTGAAGGAGGAAGTAGTCATGGAAGCATCAGAAATTTCCGGACGCGTGGCGAGCGGAGTGCTCGACCTGCCGCCGGTCCCCTCGACGGGAGCAACCGCCGCGACAGACGTCCGCCTTGCGATCCGCGCGACCCCCAGTCCGACGTCCTCGGTCATCACGAGGCCGGTGCCGGCGAGCAGCTGTTCCGCCGCTTCGCGCACCGCATGTTCGCCGTGCACGGCGTTGGTCCGCACCCCGATTGCGAGTGCCGTCGGGAAAAGCAGTTCCAGCCCGGCCTGGGTCCCAAAGGCCCGCAGCATCTGCTCCGCCGGTCCGGCCGGCAGGTCGAAGCGCCGCACAGCACCGGTCGAGGTCGCAGCCACCGCCGACGACAATCCGCCCCACGCCAGCAAACATGCGCCGACGAAGCACACGCACCTCCAGAGCGGGCGCAACGACATGTTCGGGAATGGCACGTTTCAGGTGGGCACCGAAGTTCACAAGAATACTCGTGTGTGCTTGGCTACCGTATCAGACGTCCGAGCCGCGCCAATCCCTACGTTGGCTCGGGCGGAAAATTCCCGGCGCCCGTCTCAGCGGCTATGCCGAAGTATGCGCCGATCTCCGTTGCGCTCCGCCCGCACCGGAAAGTCGGATTCCAATATCGCGATCAGGGCATCGACCTTGTCCGCCCGCAGCGTGCCGCTGATGCGCAGGTCGGCGATCCCATCGTCGGCAATTTCGAACTGGATCCGATTGTGCCGGTTCATCGCTTCGGCGACCGCCCGCAGGGGCGTACCCGAGAATTCCAATTTGGGCCACCGCCAGCCTGCCATCGCGTCAAACTCGGTCTCCGACGGCGTCCGAATCGCCGCCCTGACGTCGGCTCCCGTCGTCGAGCCGGGCGTCACCGCCACAAAGCGTCCCGCGCTCAACTCTGCCAAGGTTTTGCTGGCCCCACGTGGTACCTCAGCTGCGGCGGTCGGCGCATCATCCGGGTTTTCGACCGCGACAAGTCCATGGGTCACATAGACCCGCACCTCCGCGTCCCCGCGGTCGACGACGAAAGCCGTGCCAACCGCTCGCACCGCGACGCGCCCCGAGTTCACCACGAACGGACGTTGCGGATTGGGAGCCACGGCGAAGTGCGCACTCCCGCGTTGCAGCGTGACGGACCGGACACGTTCGCCAAACTCCACCGAGATCTGGGCCCCGGGCGCCAGCTCCACCACGGAGCCATCCGCCAAGGTCTGGCGGCGCGGCTCGATCACGGCGAAGTTCGACGAATCGGCGCGCTCTCGCAACGGCCGCCACGCGAGCGCGACGGCGGATAACGCGACTGCGAATCCCGCCACGGCCCACCGGCGCGAACGCCGCCGTCGACGCCTCCGGTTCAGCTCCACCACCGCCATGTCCGCCAAGCCGGCGTGCAGCGGCCAATCCAACTCATCGCGGCCGACGTCGGCCGCACGGAACGCCCGGGCATGCGCGGCATCGGCCGCCAGCCACGCCAGCAGCTCCCGGCGCTCTTCGCTCGAGAGACCGGCCCTGCGACGCTGAACCCAAGCCACGGCCGCCGCCTCGACCCGCCTCGGTGCACCCAAGGCGGACGCCTCCTCCTGGGGCTTACCGGGGTTCATCGCCGAAGAGACTGTGCAGGCCGCGTTCCTGCAAATAGCTCCGGCACCGGGCCAAGCCGCGCGCCAGCTGTATCTCTACGCCTTTTTCCGAGATTCCGAGACGCGCCGCGACCTCCCGCTGGGGCAAAAGCTGCAGCTTTCGGAGCATTACCACATCGCGACAGCGCGCCGGCAACGCATCGATCGCCTCGATCAACAGGGCCAGTTTCTCGCTCTCCGCGAGTCGTTCCGCCACCGCCGGCCGCGCATCCTGCACACCCAGCCCTTCGACGTCCTCGACCACATCGATCGGCGAACTGCGCTGGTGTCGCAGCAGGTCGAACACCAGTCGGCGCGCGATCGTGAAAAGGAATGCTCGGCCCGACTTGATCGGCTCCCGCACCTGGCGCCGCCACAGCCGCGCATAGGACTCCTGCACCACATCGTCGACATCGCGCACCCCGGGAAATGCGCCTCGCAAATACGAACGCAAGGCGGGTTCGTGGGGTCGCACCTCATGGGCAAACCACTGCGCATGGTCCACCGGCGAAGGTTGATCGGGCGCCGGCGTGATCATTGCCGCCCCTTGGAAACATCCGCCCCGGCCCAATGGCACCGCGTCGGTTTGGCCACCTTCGCACCGCACGGGGCCGCCGGACGCGGAGTCCAGCTAACGATCACGTCTGGCGGATGCGTCGTCATCGGGCGGGTATCACAGTTTCACCCGCGCCACGTAGATCGCCGACTTCCCTTCATGACTCGAGTAATAGCTCACCCAGAGCACACCGTCATGCCACACCATACCGGGATAGCTCGTGTCCCCGTCGCTGGGCAACGTCACCAGCGGCGTGAGTTTGGCATCGGCGCCCAGCTCCGCGAGCATGGTGCGCGCGCCGGACGACGTTCCCTTCTTGATTGCCGTGTAGTCGCGCGTCCCCGCGATCCACCGTCCGTCCGGCAGCCGGATCAGGTTTTGGCCGCCGAACCGATGGTTGCTCGGTTGCCAGGTCCACTCCGTGTAGGGTGGTCGGGCGCGACCGATGTGCCCCATCGTGTCACCCGCCTCCCGTCGCACGAGCGCGATCATTTCCCCTTCGGGCGTGAAGCGCAGCGTCGTTTCGTTCGGGCGGCCGACGACGTCCATCTTCTTCACCGTCTCCCACGTCACCCCGTCCTTTCCGCGATAAATCGTCAGCCCCCATTCGGGTCCCGGCGTCGAACTGGCCGTGGTGGCATGATAGACCGCCGCGTAGGCCACGGTTCCGTGCCACGTCACCCGCCAGCACCACTCGCCTTCACTCAGAATCTTCTGCGGCGCCGTCCACGTGCGGCCATCGTCGGAAAACATCACCCGCGAGCGTTTCCCTTTCAGGGTCTTTCCTTCGTAAATCGATCCTCCGCAGTTGAGCATCAGGCGGCCGTCGGGCATCACGGTCAGCTTCGGATCGCGCAGGTCGATGCCCTTCTCGGTCAGCAGCGCGACCGACTCCCACTTGCCGTCACCGCTCGACGCCAGAATCCGGATCGCCCCGTCGCCGCCGACGTGAGCCTCTCCTTCCCGAAACGTGCACCACCAGCGGTCGCGCCAAAGGCAAAGATCGGTGAACGCATTGTGGTTTCCCGCGTCCCACACCTTCTTGACCTCCAGGATCGCCGGCTGCGTCGCCGCAGCGGCGCGCGAGGGCACCAGCAGCGCGGCCGCCAAGGCCAGGGCACCGGCACCGGCGCGAACGAAACCAATAAGACCGTCGGACAGATTCAGGGCAGACGATTTGGAAGATGGCATGGGGAAAGGATCGGGGCGGCAGAACTCCTGCGACGCGGCTTAGTCGAATTTGAGAAACGTGCCCTCGATGGTGCGCGGGCCGTCGGCTTTGTTGAAATAATAGGTCACAAGCACGCGGTCTTTGCCGACGCGCGTGGACCACGGGTAACCGAGGTCGACCCCGCCGCCGTCGTCGCGCAGCACGATCTCGGTCGCGCCGGCGATGTCCGTGCATTCAGGATCAAGGATGCGCGCCCGGATCCCGTAGGGCTTGTGTCGATACCCGTAGACGAGGAGCGCCCGCCCGTCGGGCAACCGCAGTGCATGGAAGGGATGCCCTTGGAATCCGACCTCCTCCCACGCCTGGAAGGTTTTTCCGCGGTCTTTGGAGCGCGCGACCGCCAGACGATCGCCGAGCCCCGCGGTGCGCAGGAAAGCGATCAAGTCGCCCTTCGGGGTTTCATACATGGAGGTCTCGTTGAAAGTCGCTTTGGCGTCGGTCGCGATCGGTGCCGAATACGTCCACGTCGTGCCCTTGTCGGCCGAGATCATCAGGTGGACCTCGGTGCGCTTGTGGTCCGCGGAATTCTGCGCCACCGCCCAATAAACCCGGCCATCCGAACCCTCGTACATCGCGCCACGATTGTACGCCGGGAGCGGTTGCCCATGAATGTCGACGCGCGTTTCGCCGGTGCTGCGCGGCGGCACGATCGGCGCGGACCACGACGCACCACCGTCGGTCGACCGCACCAGCCACCCGCCGAAAAACACGAACTTGCCCTGATGCACCGTGTTCGGCTTCGGCAGTTTCGGCAGCGCCTCCGGCGGCATCCAGGCCCATCCGTAACTCGCGCAGAGCAGCGAACGGTCGCTGAGCTGGATCATGCACGGATCCTGCGAGCCGCCGAACGGGTGCGCGAAAAAGATCTGCGGCTCCTTCGACCACGTCCGGCCCCCGTCCTTCGAACGGACCGAGACCAGGTAGCTGTTGGGGTCCGCGTGGGTGTAGCGCTCGTCGCCGAGCAGCCGACGGTCCGGCGCGCGCCGAAACACGGTCACCAATTCCCCGTCCGGCCGCTCCACGATCGAGGGGAATGCGTTGTGAAACCGGGCATCCGCGTAAATCACGACGTCGCCGTCTTTGCGCACGCGCGACTCGGCCTGACCGGTGGCGGCCAGCACCTGCGCGGCCCAACCGAGGCCAAGCAGACAGGGGGTAAGGATCTTGATCATGAAGAAAGGACAGAAATTCGACAGCCTACGGACATCGACCACTGCGCCGCACGACAGGGCCGGGCCCAACCGCCGGTTGAACGACGGAGACGACGCGTGGCTCGATCACCCTGGGTTCGCGTGCGCCCGTAGTCGCCGTGGTCGCCCCTTTCGTCGCTCGTTCGCAGACGCGTCCTCAAGGGAGGACGCGCCGACGGACGTTTCGCGAGCAGGTCACGTTTCCCAACATCGGCGCCTGTTCCGACGTCCGAGGCGAGCCGCGGCCCACTGCCGCGCTGGAAACTCGCCGCGAAAAGGGACGCCGAACCGCCGAGCGGTGACGCGAGGTGCATGCGCTTAGAACGTGCGCGAGACGCGCACCCGCCACGAACGCACGGGCCCCTGAAGGATCTGCTCCTTGGAGACGCTGCGCAGCAGATACCATTCGTCGGTGAGATTGGTGACGTTGAGCTGGAAGAGATACTTCTGCCACCGGTAGTTTACCCAGCCGTTGGCCGACGCATAGCTGGGCAAATAATATCGCGCCAGCCGGTCGGTCAGGGCAGCCGTCTCGACATTGAACTTGCCCTTGTAGGCCCCGCCCGCACCGAAGGCCAAACCCTTGAGCGGACCATCCGTAAAACGGTAGCTCGTCGCGAAATTCGCGGTCTTCTTCGCCGAGCCGCGGGGGAAAACCCCGTTGGGCGTCGTGACGTCGATCTTGGAGCCGCCGAGGTTCAGCTGCCAGGCTCGCGTGATCTGGAAATACACGTCGGCTTCGAGTCCGTCCGTCTCCTGCTTGCCGCTGTCGACACGCCAACCCTGCGCCGCACGAACCGGATCCGGGTCATTCAGAATGATGTGTTCGAGCTTCAGATTGTAGCCGGAAACGGTGCCCGCGATGCGCCCGTCGAAGAAGGCCAGCTTCAGGCCGACTTCGTTGACCGATCCCACCTGGGCCGGAAACGTCGAGCGGTCCGGGTTCACGGTGAAGTTGGGAGAGTATGTCTCGGAGTGGCCAAAGAAGACGGAGTAGGACTTCGTCGGCTTCACGACCGCACCGTAGTTGTAGGTCCAGGTCTTGCCCTTGTTCTGCACGCCCCGCACGCCGGTGATCTCGTTGTCCGTGCGGCTCTGATACCAGTCGTAGCGGGGACCGCCCGCCACCTGGAGCTTGTCGCCGAAAAACTTGATGTGGTCCTTGAAGCCGAACGCGTAGTTCGGCGCGTGGCCCCGCTGCTGGTTGGTGCGCACCTTGTCGAAGGGCACGTAGCCGCTGTAGACCGGGTTGAAGAGATCCAGGTTCTGGATCGGCCGCGCCGGGTTCTGCGAGTTGATGCGCTGAAACTGATTCCGGTACTGATATTGGTTTACGACGAACAGCTTGTGCTGGCTGCCGAGCAGGTTGAACGAGTACGTCGAATCGATCGCGCCGATCGTGTAGCGGTCGAGGTTCTCGATCGTGCGCCACGTGCGGGTCATCTCCCGGTTGTTGCCCGCCATGCCGACCGGAATCACGTCCTCCACGAAGTGATCCCAGAAACTCACCGTGCCGCCGATGCGCACGAGCCAATCGTCGCCCCATTTACCTTCGTAGAAGGCACCGCCGGCCTGCTTGATGTTCTTGCCCACCGCCTGCGCTTCGGAAAACGAGAAATTGCGCGGTAGCAGTCCCCACGTGGTCAGACCGCCCTGAGCCTGCGGCACGCCGAACTCCGCGACACGGTCGCCATAGCGCGGAAAATTGGCCGCCGCCGCGACCGTGCGCTGCGTCGGAACGGTCACCGCGGCAAACATCCCGTTTTCGCCCCAGTGCTTGTGCGCCCGCTCCATCATGAACTCGGAATAGAGTCGCAGCTGACTCTTCGGGGTCAGCTTGATGAGCATGCTCGGATTCACGTTGTAGCGATGCTGGAACGCGAAGCGCGTCGGCACGCCGTTGACGAGGTCCTCGTGCCGGTAAGTCGCGATCAACCGCACCGCGATGCGTTTCCCGAGCGGCGTATTGTAATCCAGCTCGGTCTTGGTCTGGTTGTGGCTGCCGAACGTAAACGCGATTTCGCCCCGTCGCTTCCAACTCGGCGCCTTGCGCACGCGATTGGTAAGTCCACCGATCGCGGTCGAACCGTAGACCAGGCCCGCCGGTCCCTTCAGCACCTCGATGCGCTCGAACTGGTAGGGTTCGGCGCCCATCTGGCTTTGATTCTGATTGTCGACCATACCGTCCGTAAACTGGTCGCGCACCGTGTAGCCGCGGATCATGGTGCTGTCGCCGACGTTCGACTCGATGGTCACGCCCGCGACATACTGGAGCACGTCCGCCAGCTCCATCGGGTTGAAATCCTGCAGAAACTGCTGGTTCAGCACGTTGATCGTCTGCGGCATGTCGATCAGTGCCTCATTGCTGCGCGTGAGACCGATCGCGTTCGGCGTCGAATAGCCGAGATCCGCGCTGTCCGAGACGACGAATTCCTTCAACTGAACGGCCGAATCGGGGGAACCCGAATCACTTGTCGCCGAAGCCGGCTTGGTGGGCGCGGGGGCCGTCTGACCTTGAGCGAGGGAGGAACAGATCGCTGCTGCAGCAATCGCGAACGCAGACCGCCGGAGTGCCCGGACAGCCATGAGCGAAGTCATCATAATGGTGGGAGGGGCTGCATACACGCGTATTTCGTCGTGCATACATGTCAACTCACATCCTGCCAGGCATGACTTTTCCCTCTCATCGGAGGGGCTCGAATCTCTGTATACAACTCTTTCCACGCCGGGTTTTGCGCGCGTCGCTTCGCAGCCACAGGGCGCGCCTACGGGCTCCCGCCGACGCACTTAATCACGCAAAGGCGCCCACTTATCTATCCAGGACCTTGATCAGGTGCTTGCTCCTTCGGGCTATTCGGCAACCGGCGGCACCGCTCGCCGGCGTGCGCACGGCCGGCTCATTCGTCCAGCACGGCGAACGAGTAGAGATCCGCGTCGCGCAGCAGGAATTTCAGCTGCACCCGCTGCCCTTTGAGCTCCGCCAAGCGCCGCCCGGACGACCACGCCGCGGTCAGATCCACCGCATCACCCACCAACTCCTTCGCGTCGGCGGTCCCGAAACCTGCCACTTCGGCCCCCTTTTCATCGAGGACGACGACTTTCGCATAGCCGCTCGCGGAGGTGGACAGATTCAGCGCCAACCGTGCCCCGTCGATTTGCATCAGCTTCGTGCGTGCGAATCCCTCGACATAGCCCGCGTGCAGCGAGGCGAAACCGTCCAGCCGCAGCGCCATCCGCTCGATGCGTGTCTGATTCGACGAATACCCGCGCACGATGAAAAACGACAATTCATTCGGCCCGGTCTGGATCAGGCCGTAGGCCGGCATGTTGCTCCGCGCCGCCCAACTCGTCGGGTCGATTCCCGGCCGGACAAACGATTCCATGAACTTCCGCTGGTAGCGCGTACCGCCGCGGGAAGTCATCAGCACCGCGTCGGACGCGCCCTTCCACATCGATTTTTCGATGTCGTATTTTTTCAGCGTGGCTTCGTCCAGCACCTGCCGATCCCGCACAAACCGAAACGGCATCGAGATCATGATCTGCGGCGCCCGGAAATAGGCCTGGGTCGTATTCGTGTACAAGTCCTCCACCGGTCCTTGGTCGAAGGTCATTCGCTCCGGCGCGGACCAGTTCACGAAGTCCTTCGACACCGAACGCGCGATGGTGCGGATCGAATTGTAGGCGAACTTCACGCCCTTCTTGTCCCCGGTCCACGTGCGCAGGTAGATCGCGAAACAATTCTCCGTCGGAACCCACGTGAGGATATTCTGCGAATCGAGGGCGAATTCCGTGAACAGCGGCTCCCCCGGCAACCGACGCCACGTCTTCCCATCGGCCGAGACAAACCGATACAGCCCGCGCGTCAGGCCGCTGAACTTCAAGGTCGGGTTGTTGCCCGCGCCGCCACCTACCGCCTTGAAGCGCTCATCGGCCGGCACACCCGGTCGCGCATCGTAGAACACGCTGAGATTGTGCGTTGCCCAGGTCGGCTCCCCCATCGGCAGCACGACATTGTTCGCTTTGCTGCCTTTCACGTCGTGCACACCGAGCACCGGCCGCACCCAATGAATCCCGTCGGTGCTCTCCGCGTAACACGTGAGGTCCTCGTTCTTCGGCGCACCGAAGCCGCCCCGGTAATACATCATGAACTTCTGCCCGTCGGAAATCACCGAGACATACGCCCCCCAGCGCCCCTCCCACGGTTGGTCGAGGCGTAGCGC
>JACCDX010814190.1_pt1 | contig 22716 bp, 8 predicted proteins | sample 7449681 | NCBI WGS metagenome assembly JACCDX01 (sample SAMN15323450, study PRJNA562643) | freshwater metagenome | isolation source: river surface water | place: USA:Blue River Watershed | collected 2017-08-18
CGCTGGTCTTCCAATCGAGCGCACCGCCGAACGCGGCCTTGAGGTCGAAGGCGGGCTGATAGGGGCGCACGGACGGGCCGTGGGTCTTGGCGCTGAGCAGGCCGCTGACGGCGAGGGCCTGGTCGCGCACGACTTCGGCGCCGAGGCGGAAACGCGGTCCGCGCGAGAGCAGGCGGTTTTCCGGATCGGCGGCGAGGGCGGCGGCGGTGACGCGCGCGCTCTGACGGTAGGCGGCCGAGGTGACGAGCAGGCGGAGAAATTTCTTCTGGTCCCAACCGCTTTCGACGAGTTCGACGGCGAGCCAGTCGAGCAGTTCGGGGTGCGAGGGCAGTTCGCCCTGCGAGCCGAACTCCTCCGCGGTGCGCACGAGGCCGAGGCCGAAGATCGATTCCCAGAGACGGTTGGCGAGCACGCGGGCGGTGAGGGGATTTTCCGGGGCGACGAGCCAGCGGGCGAGGGCGAGACGATCGGCGGGGACACCGGCGGGCAGCGGAGGAAAGACGGCGGGCACGCCCGGCTGCACCTCGTCGCCGAGCGCCTGGAAATTGCCGCGGAGCTGCACGTGGGTCTTGCGGCGCTTGGCCGGCGGCAGCTCGCGCATGATCGGCGAGGTGACGGGCGCGAGTTCGTCGAGGGAACGGCGCGTGGCGGCGAAGCGGGTGCGCTCCGCCTTCAGCTCGGGGGCGACCTCGCGCACGTAGTGCTCGAGGAGACGCGTCGTGGCGGCGGCGTCGCGGGCTGCGGCGGGGGCGTCGAGGAGCGCGACGACGGCGGCGGGCGGGACGAGGCGCTCGGCGATGCGCGGCTCGGCGGTGAGGCCGAGGCGGAAGCGGCGGAGCATGGCGCCGGGGACGGACGAGCGCTGTTCGAGGGTGACGACGAGTTTCTCGCCGGGCTGGAGGGAGAGCGGGCGTTCGAACTGCACGTCGAGCGCGTGGGCGCGATCGGCCGCGCCGGCGACGCCCCAGCCTTTGCGGGTGGCGGTGGGCTTGCGGCGATTGGGCGCCTTAGGTTCCGCGTCGGCGAGAACCAGCGATTCGTCGAACTCGGGCTGGGCGTAGTCGGCGGCGACGCGCGCAAGTTTCACGTCGAGGGGATCGGTGAGGGCGACGGCGAGGCTGGGCTTGGGCGCGGTGCGCGCGGTCTGCTCGAAAACGAGGCCGCGGTCCGCATCGAGGGCGCGGATACGCAGGCCGGTGGGCGTTTGCTCGGCGCCGGTGCGGCCCCAGACGACGATGCGCTCGAGCGGCTGGGGCGAGCCAAGGTCGAGCTCCCACCAGGCGTCGTCGGCCGCGGCGGTGAGCGCGCCGGGCGCTTTTTGGAAATCGCCGTCGGTGCGGCCGTCGACAGCGAGGGCGGCGGCGCCGGCGTGATCGGTGGAGACCTGCGTGGCGCGGCCGGTGGCGGCAATGTTTTTTCCGCCGCTGAACACTTCCACCTCGGCGAGGGCGAGCGTGCGGGCTTTGCCGGGGAGCTCGATGCGGACGAAGCGCGCGGTGCGGTGCGGTGCGGCGGGCACGACGCCGACGCGGACGCGGGTGACGACGAAGTTACCGGCGGCGCCGCCGGCTTGCGGCGGGGTCTCGAGGCGGAGCGCGGTGAACGGGCGGTCGGGCGCAGGAGTGGGTGCGAGCGTGATGGTCGTCGTGTCGCCCGGTGCTGTCGGTGCGGGGTCGGTCGCTGCCGGCGCGGCCTTTTTCTTTTTGCTCTGCCTGGGGGCGGACGAGGCGGCGGTGGGCGTGACGGAGACGGTGCCGTCGTCGGCCGCGGCGAGGCTCGCGCCGGCGGCGGACTTGAGCGCGGCGACGGGCGAAAACGTCCATGCGATGTCGCGCGGGAAGGCGGCGATCCACTTTTCAAGGGCGGCGCGGTGCGCGGGACCCGCGGCGGCGGTGGCAAAGGTGCGGTCGAGGGCCGCGAGTTCGGTTTCCCAGGTGCGGCGCTGGGCCTGCTGCTCGGCGGTGAAGAATTCGAGCAGCGGCGTCTCGTCGCTGCGATCGGCGTCCTCGGTCTGGTTGAAAATGGCGTAGAGCCGGAAGTATTCGGTCTGGGTGAGCGGATCGTATTTGTGGGTGTGGCACTGCGCGCAGGCCATCGAGGTGCCCATCCAGACGGCCATGGTGGTGTTGACGCGGTCCACGACGGCGGCGACGCGGAACTCCTCGTCGTCGGTGCCGCCCTCGGTGTTGTTCATCGTGTTGCGATGGAAGCGGGTGGCGAAGAGCTGGTCCTGCGTCGGGTTGGGCAGGAGGTCGCCGGCGAGTTGCTCGACGGTGAACTGGTCGAAGGGCTGGTTGCGGTTGCAGGCGTCGATCACCGTGTCGCGGTAGCGCCAGATGACGCGGGGCTGGTCGTCGGCGTAGCCCTTGGAGTCGGCGTAGCGGGCGAGGTCGAGCCACTGGCGCGCCCAGTGTTCACCGTAGGCGGGCTTGGCGAGCTGACGGTCGACGAAGCGCTCGTAGGCGTCGGGCGCGCGGTCGGCGACGAAGGCATCGACCTCGGCGAGCGCGGGCGGGAGCCCGGTGAGGTCGAGCGCGACGCGGCGGGCGAGGGCGGGGCGATCGGCCTCGGGCTGCGGGCGGAGTTTTTCGCGCTCGAGGCGGGCGAGGATGAAGTTGTCGATCGGGTTGCGCGTCCAGCCGTGAAGAATGGTGGCGGGAAACGGAGGCCGCTGCGGACGTTCGTAGGCCCAATGCCGCGCGTAGGGTGCGCCGGCGGCGATCCAGCGCCGCAGCGTGTCGATCTCGGCGGCGGAGAGTTTCTTGCCGGTCTTGCGCGGCGGCATCAGCTCCTCGTCGTCGGTGGTGACGAGACGCTGGATCAGTTCGCTGGCGTCGGGCCGGCCGGGCACGATGGCGAAGCCGCCGCCGCCGAGGTCGGCGGTCGCGCCGGCGCGGGTGTCGAGGCGCAGGCCGTCCTGACCGCCCTTGCGGTCTTCGGCATCGGGGCCGTGGCAGCGGAAGCAGTTTTCCGAGAGGATCGGGCGGATGTCGCGGTTGAAGTCAGGCGCGGCGGGCTCGGCTCCGGCCAGCGGGACGGCGAGAAACAGCAGGACGGCGGAGATGCGCGGACGACGCATGGGGACGGGGGTCGGGCGATGCAGACGGACGGAGCGCGGGGGCGTCAAACGCGAATGCGGCGTTGCCACGCGCGCCGCGGGCGGCGCTAGTGGTGGCGTTGCTTTCCCCATGAAGAAACTTCCCCTGTTTGCCGTTTGGCTGGCCGCGGGCGCGCTCGCCGGCGGGGCCGAGACCGCCCCCAAATCCGCCGCCGCAACTCCGGCCGCGCCGGCCGCCAAAAAGGCCGAGGTGCCGCAGCCGCCGCCGACCCGGGCCGACGTGGCCTACGGGCCGCACGAGCGGCACCGGCTCGATTTCTGGCAGGCGAAGTCCGCGACCCCCACGCCGGTGGTCTTCCACATCCATGGCGGCGGTTGGGTCAACGGCGACAAGGCCAAGGTCGCCGGGCTGGAGCGCTACCTCGCGGCGGGCATTTCCGTCGTCTCGATCAATTACCGTTTCATCCAGCAGGCGATCGCCGCGGGCGTGAAACCGCCGGTCGAATGGCCGATCGCGGACGCGGCGCGCGCGCTGCAATACGTGCGCAGCCAGGCGGCCGCGTGGCAGCTCGACAAGGCGCGCATCGGCGCGACCGGCGGCTCGGCCGGCGCGTGTTCGAGCCTGTGGCTCGCGTTTCACGCCGACCTGGCGGACGCGAAGAGCGCGGACCCGGTGGCCCGGGAATCGACGCGGTTGTGGTGCGCGGCGGTCAGCGGCGCGCAGACCTCGCTCGATCCGAAGGAGCTCAAGGCGTGGACGCCGAACAGCCGCTACGGCGGGCACGCTTTCGGTTTTTTCCCGGACCCGAAGGATCTCAAGACGCGGGACACGCAGTTCGCGGCGTTTCTCGCGGCGCGCGAGTCGGTGCTGCCCTGGATCAAACAGTATTCGCCGATCGAGCACGCGACGAAGGACGATCCGCCGGTCTATCTGCAGTATGCCGCGGCCCCGGCGCTCGGGCAGGACCAGAAGGACCCGACGCATACCGCCAACTACGGGGTGAAGCTGCAGGAAAAACTCCGCGCCCTCGGCGTGCCGTGCGAGCTGGTCTATCCGGGGGCGCCCGACGTGAAACACAGGCAGATCCAGGACTACCTGATCGCCACCCTGAAGGCCCCGGCCGCGCCGGTGCACCGCTGATGGGCGCGCCGGTCATCGCGGTCGGACCGGCCTCGGCCGAGCCGGAGGCGCGCTGGCAGGCGCGCCTGGCCGCCCTGCTGGACGCGGGGCTGGCGGGAACGGCCGACGACGCCCAGTTCGACCGCGTGACCGCGATGGTCGGGCGCCTTCTGCGCGTGCCCGTCTCGGTGGTCTCGCTGATCGAGCGCGACCGGCAGGTGGTCGCCTCGGACTGCGGGAAACCCGGCCGGCGCGAGACGCCGTTGACGCATTCGTTTTGCCAATACGTCGTGGCCAGCGACGCCCCGCTCCAGGTCAACGACGCGCGCGACGAGCCGCTGGTGCGCGACAATCTCGCCGTGGCGGAACTCGGCGTGATTTCCTACCTCGGGTTTCCGCTGCGGGCCTCGGGCAACGTCACGATCGGTTCGCTGTGCGCGGTGGACAGCAAGCCGCGCGCGTGGTCCTCGGACGATTTTGCGGTGCTGAAGGACCTGGCGACGCTGGTCGAGGTGCAGATCGCCCTCCGCGAGCAGCTGCGGGCACGGGTGTGGCCCTTGCTGCGGGAATCGCTCGCGGCGACGGCGGAGGAACTCGCCGGCACGGTGGCGTCCGCCCGGGAGCTGGCGGCGGGCCGGTCCGCCGATCCGGCGGTGGCGCCGGCCGTCCGCGCGGATTTCGGCATCATCGAGCGGGCGATCGGCCGCCAGGCCGAGATTTTGGCCGGGCTGCGGGCGGCTCCGGGCGGGCCGGGCATGCCGGCGCCGGGCTGACGAGTTTTCGCCGTTCCCCATGATGACTCGTTTTCTTCGCGGTTGGATTTTGGCCGGGCTTGTCCTCGGCGGAGCGGCGGGCTCGCCGGCCCAGCCCGGGCCGGTGCGGGCCGCGGTGGAACGGGCCGCCGCCAAGCTGCCGGCGGGCGGTTTCGTGCTCGGCGAGTTCACCCGCGACGGGGCGACGTTCGCGAGCGCGGGTCCGGTCCTGCCCCGACCGGACCTCGCTCCGGCGGATGCGATCTTCGAGATCGGCTCCATCACCAAGGTTTTCACGGGCCTGCTGCTCGCGCGGGCGGTGCTCGACGGAAAGGCGGCGCTCGACGATCGCATCGGCAAGCACCTGCCGGCCGAGGTGGCCGACGCGCTGGCGCCCGCGGCGGCCGCGGTCACGCTCGGGCAACTCGCCACCCATACCTCGGGCATGCCGGCGCTGCCGGCGAATTTCCGGCCGGCCGATGCGCTCGATCCCTACGCCGACTACACGGTCGCGCAGCTTTACGCGTGGCTCCGCGATTACCGGCCGGCCGCCGCGCCGCCGCAGCCGGCCTCGTATTCCAACGTCGGTTTCGGCCTGCTCGGCCACCTGCTCGAGGGCATTTACGGGCAACCTTACGCGACGCTCGTGGCCGAGCGCATCACGGGGCCGCTCGGGATGCGCGACACCCTGATCGAGCTGGATGCCGGCCGGGCCGCGCGGTTTGCGACCCCGCACAGCGGCAGCGTCGCCGCCAAGCCCTGGCGCCTGCCTTCCCTGGCCGGCGCCGGTGCGCTCCGCTCCACCGCCGCCGATCTGGGGCGGCTGGCGCAGGCGCTGCTGCGGGGCACGGACCGGGACCTGAGCGCGGCGTGGGAGCTGGTCCGGCAGCCGCGGGTGGCGTTCCCGGCGCGCGGCGCCCAGGTCGGGCTCGCCGTGATGATGGTGAAGCGCGGGGATGAGACCGTATATTTCCACGGCGGCGGCACGGGCGGCTTCCGTTCCCATTTCGAACTCGTGCCGGCGGCCGGCACGGCCCGCGTGCTGTGGGTCAACAACGACGATCCCGATCCGGGCGCCCTCGTGGCGGCGGCCCTGCGGCCACCCTCGGCTGCGGCGGTAGGGGCGCCGGCGGGCGCGGCCAAGACCGCGGCGCGGGCGGAGACACCGCTCGCGCCGGAGAAGCTCGGCGATTACGCGGGAGTCTATGCCGTCGATGCGCGCGGGCGTTTCACGGTCGTCGCGGATGCGCAGGGCCGGCTGCGGGCGCGACTGACGGGCCAGGGTTTTCTGCCGATCTTCCACGCCGGGAACGACCGGTTCTTCGCGCGGGCCGTCGCCGCGGAATTCCAGTTTTCCCGCGACGAAGCGGGGGCGGTGACGGCCTTGACGCTGCACCAGAACGGACGCGAGGTCCCCGCCAAGCGGGACCCGGGCGCGTCGGCGGCGGCACCGCACCTCCGGTTTCCGACCGCCGAGGAGCTGAAGCCCTACGCGGGGCGCTACCAGCTCGCGCCGTCGCTGGTCTTCGAGGTTTCCGCGCGCGGGGAGACCCTGGTCGTCAAGCTCACGGGGCAGCCGGCGCTGCCGGTGTTCTGCACGGCGGGCGACCGGTTCGTTTACGACGGCGTGCCGGCGGCGCTGACCTTCGAACGCGATGCGGCGAAAGCCGTCGTGGCGGTGACGCTGCACCAAAACGGACGCGACCAGCGGGCGCCGCGGATCGCGGATGAGGTGAAAAATTGACCGCGCGCCGGACCCGAGTCGCCGAACGGCCCCGCGGCGTGCCGCGCACGCAACCCCGCTTTCCCGATGTCCACCCCGCCAAGCCCGATCGGTCGCCGTGATTTCCTGCACGCCGGAGCGGCGGCAGTTGCGACCGCGTGCGCGGCCGGCGGCGCAAGCGCATCCGCGCAGTCCGCGCCGGTCGGCGCGGGCGCGGCGGTCCCGACGGCCGTCGCGCGGGAAAACGCCCGGCCCGGCGACGACTGGCAGCTGACGCGCGTGCGCCTGGACAGCGCGCGGGGGTTCCGTTCGCCGTGGATCGAAGGTTACTGTTCGCACCAGAGCATCGCGGCCGGCGAGACGCTCGACCTGATGGTGAGCACGGCGCCGGCGCGGGCGTTCACGGTGGAAATCTTCCGGATGGGCTACTACGGCGGTCGGGGGGCGCGGCGGGTCGCGCACCTCGGGCCCTTCGCCGGCAAGGCGCAGCCGTTGCCGCCGACGGGCGAACGGCGACTCCGCGAGTGCCGGTGGGAGCCGTCGACTTCGCTCGTGATCCCTGCCGACTGGCTGAGCGGCGTCTACCTCGGGCGGCTGACGACCGTGCCGTCCGGCGACGAGCCGTATTGGCAGAGCTACGTGATCTTCGTCGTGCGCGACCGGCGCCCGGCCGACGTGCTGTTCCAGTGCAGCGACAACACCTGGCAGGCCTACAACCGCTGGCCGGACAATTTCTCGCTCTACACCGATCCCCGCGGGGCCCACGCGGTGGACCTGAGCGTCAGTTTCGACCGGCCCTACGGGAAATACGCGCAGATCTTCGAGCACCCGTTGTCGCTCGGGTCGGGCGAGTTTTTGCTCTGGGAGTTCCCGTTGCTGTATTGGCTCGAGCAGCACGGCTACGACGTCACCTACGGCGCGAACTGCGACACGCTCGACGTCGGGCACGTCGCGCGGTGCCGGGCGTTTCTCAGCGTGGGGCACGACGAGTATTGGGATGTGCGCCAATACCAGGCGGTGAAGACCGCGATCCACGAGCGCGGCACGAGCGCGCTCTGGCTGTGCGGCAACTCGGTCTTCGGCGTGACGCCGTTTTCTCCCTCCGGACGCGGCCGGCCGAACCGCACGCTCACGCGCGTCGGGATTTTCGGCGGGCTCACGGATGCGGAGATCGCGGCCGAAATCGGCGTGTTTACCAAGGATTGGCGCCGCGCGGGACCGGACGAGAGCCTGCTCATGGGCGCGCGGAGCATCGTGCCCTTCAACGGCGGCGGGGACTGGATCTGCGCGCGGCCGGAGCACTGGATTTTCGGGGGCACCGGCATGAAGCGCGGCGACGCGATTCCCGGGCTCGTGGGCTGGGAACACCACGGCGCGCCGGCGGCGTTGCCGGGGCTCGAGGTGGTGGCGGAGGGCACGGCGTGGCGCAGCGGCGTGGCGCCGGCTCACTGGACCGCGACGGTGCATCCCGGTCCGAAGGGGAACATCGTGTTCAACGCCGCGACCATCTTCTGGACGCAGGGCCTCGCTTCACCGCCCGGACACATTTTGCCGTGGTCGCACTGGAGCCGGCCGCACGGGCCGGATCCGCGCGTGCAGCAGATCACGCACAATGCCCTGCGCCGGGCGCTCGGCCGCGGCTAGGCCGAACCCGGCGCGGCGTTCGGGCCGCGGGCGGCGGGGCGGAGGCGGGGCGCGGCGAGCCGTGGGGGCCGTTGGTCGTCCGGAGTCCTGTTGAAACTTTGCTTGGCAACGCGGGCCGGTTTTCGATGTTCTCCCGCCGCCGCGTTCCCCCGACTCCCGCGCGGTGCGCTTTCCCCGAGCGCCAACCCCGAACCCTGACCCACCATGTTCGTTACCTTGGCCTGTCGCCTGCGCGCGTTCTGCCTGCTCGCGTTCCTCTCGCTTCCCCTCGTGCTGTCGACCCGTGCGGCCGACGCCGGCGGCACGCTGACCGGCAACGTCAGCAACGCCGCCACCGGCAACCTGCTCGAAGGCGCGCGCGTCGAAGTGCCGGCGCTCGGACTTTCGGCGCTGACCGACCAGACCGGACGCTACCTGCTCACCGGCGTCCCGGCGGGAACCCATGAACTGGTGGCGACCTATCTCGGCCTCGATGCGGTCCGGGCGACGGTGGCCGTCGCCGCGGGCGCGACCGCCGCCCGCAATTTCGATCTCACGACCGCCATCTACAAACTCGAAGCCTTCAAGGTCACCGGCGAGCGCGAAGGCAACGCCGCCGCGATCACGGCGCAGCGCAACGCCACCAACGTGAAGAACGTCGTGGCGATCGACGCCTACGGCAATCTGCCCAACATGAACGCGAGCGAGCTCGCGGTGCTCCTTCCCGGCGTGGCGGGCAACCTGAGCGACGAAGGCAACATCGTCGGCTTCACCGTCCGCGGCATGGGCCCGGGCAGCAACACGATCACCATCGACGGCGCCCTGATGGGCAGCCAGGGCGGCGACAGCCGGCAGACCCGCATCCACACGATGACGGGCTCGATGTTCGAGGCGCTCGAGGTGACGAAGGGCCACACCCCCGACAAGGAGGCCGGCTCCCTCGGCGGCTCCATCAACCTGAAGAGCCGCTCGACTCTCAGCATGAAGGAAAAGCGCCGCATCACCTACAATTTCTCCGCGCGCCTGGCGCCGTCCGGCACGCAGCAGATCCCGATGCGCGAGGACCACCGGATCCACCCGCTGCTCAACGTGCAATGGCAGGAGGTGTTCGGCGTGCTCGGCGGCGAGCGCAACCTCGGCGTGGCGGTGAACGTGTTCTACAGCGAGCAGGCGGTCGGCTTCTTCAGCACCACGCGGGATTTCCAGAACACCACGTCGACCCCCGCCTACGTCTGGGACTACCGCACGCAGGACAATTACAACAACCGCAAGCAATCGAGCGTCAGCACCAAGTTCGACTACCGGCTGTCGCCGAACACCAAGGTCTCGCTGAACCTGATCTACAACGACGCGTTCGAGCGCTTCCGGCTGCGCTATTATTTCCGCGCCTTCACCGGCAACCAGAACACGGTGCCCAACGCGACCACCTCGGGCGTGATCCCCGGCTTCACCGACCGCATCACGCAGGTGCGGCCGGTCGCGGCGTCCACGGTTTCGATCCAATCGCAGATGTCGCACTTCTTCCACCGCCAGCGCCACGTCGACCTCGGGGCGGAGCAGCGCTTCGGCGCGCTCGAACTCGACTACAACGGCGTGATCTCGCTCGACGCGATCAACAGCGGCTCCGGCAACGGCGGCGATCTGACCAACCAGGTCACGGGCGTGGGCTGGACCCTCGACCGGACGGCGAGCGACCTTTACCCGCGCTTCATCCAGACCGCCGGGCCCGACATCCGGAATCCCGCCAGCTACCGGCCCACCTCGTATCTCTTCAACGACAACACCCCGATCCACGAAATCCGGGAGCTGCGGGGCAACGCCCGCCACCCGCTGCCGTTTGCGCCGACGGTGTTCGCCAAGGCGGGCTTCCGCTGGCGCGAGGAGGTCGCCGGCAGCACCAACCGGAACAAGCGCTACACGTTCCGCGGCACCAATTCCGCCCAGTTGCCGACCGATCCGACGATCCGGACCTTCGGCAACCAGAAGACCGGCCTCGAGGTTCCGGCGTGGAACGCCAACGCGGTCGGCCGCGACTACCGGCCGATCGACTCCGCGCTCTGGGCGGAGGATCGTTACTTCCACGAGATGTCGAAGTTCACCGGCACCCGGCGCGTGACCGAGACGGTGACCGCGGGCTACGGCATGGTGCAGGGGCGGATCGCGCGCACCGGCTTCATCGCCGGGGTGCGGGTGGAGGAGACGGAAGACGACGGCTGGGGCTGGGTCCGGGCCCGCACCGGCAGCACGGCCGCCCAGCAGGCGGCCGACCCCGTCGGCTCCGCGCAGCGCGACTACGCCAACACGCGGCGCGAGATCTCGGGCCGCTACCGGAATACGTTTCCGAGCGTGCACCTGACGCAGGATCTCGCGAGCAACGTCAAAGCGCGCCTCAGCTGGTCCAACAGCTTCGGCCGGCCGCCGCTCAACAACTCGTTCCCGAGCGAGACGGTGAACGAGACGGCGCAGACCCTGACGATCAGCAATCCGGCGCTGAAGCCCCGCCTGGCCGAGAACTGGGACGCCGCGCTCGAATACTATTTCGAGCCGGTCGGCAGCGTGTCCCTCGGCTGGTTCCACAAGACGATCCGCGACTACTCGGTGAGCGGCATCCTGAGCGGCACGGTGGCCACCGGCCCGGACAACGGCTACAACGGCGACTACGCCGGCTTCGGCATCCTCACGAGCCAGAACCTCGGCACGGCGATCGTGCAGGGCTGGGAGCTGAGCTATGCGCAGCAGTTCTCCTTTCTGCCCGGCCTGTTCAAGGGTCTCGGCGGCGGCGCCAATTTCACGGTGCTCGACACGCACGGCGATTTCGGCGGCACGGTGGAGCGCAAGAAAGGGGAGGTGCCGGGTTTCATTCCGTTCACCGCCAATGCCAATCTCAGCTGGCGGCACCGCGGCTTCAGCGCCCGCGTGATCTGGAACCGCACGGGAGAATATATCAATGCGTTCACCGCCTCCGGCTCGGGCCGAAATCAATATACCAAGCGGCGCACGATCACCAATGTCGGCCTGGCCTATCAGGTGCGGCCGGCGGTCACGCTGTCGGTGGACGTGAGCAATGTGTTCAACGCGCCGCAGGCCTTCTACCGCGGGATCGCCGACCAGGTCTCGGAGGTGCGCATCCCCGGCACGACGGTGACCTTCGGGGTGAGCGGCCGGTTCTGAGCGCCCGGCGCGCCGCTTCCGCTGCCGGCTCGGAGCAGAATCGACAGGGGCGGGCGTGACCAGCCGATGGCAAAGCCCGCCGCCCTTCGACGTGCGGCCGGCAGCAGAACCGGAGGAGCGGGTAGCGGCGTGGGCTCGGGATGCCGGCAAGAAGCTCCCGTGGGTCAGCGGTGCCCATTCGGCAGACGGTGGCAGGCAGGCGAACCGCGGAGGCGTGGGACAACCAGCCGGATGCCATCCCGGAGGAGTTTGAACGGTGTTCGGGGTGAACGTCGTAGTCGGGAAATGGGCTATTTGTTACCTAGCGATGGCGTAATTACACGTATTGAAGGAGTATATATACGTATACTCTGGGCAAGGATCCGCTGGGTGCGGCAACCAATTGGAGCAGTATAGGGTATTGTTCCTTGTATTAGGTAAGATTACTGCTAGGGACTACACAGCGACCCGGCCTTAACCCCCTTGCGGCTCGGCAATCGCTCCCTTGCCCCACCGTTCTCGTCCTACATCGGCCTCGTTGGCTGCCTTCTGGGCAGCTCCGCGTCCACCCTGTGCGAATAGTTGGCCCCTTGGACGTCCGGTTTACGCCTTGGACTTTGTTCACCCGCATCCTCCCCCCGCTATGAAATTCCCCTCGTTCGGCCGTTCCGCCGTGTTGTGTGCGTCCAGTTCCGCGTTCCGTCGCGCGGTTGGGTCTCTCGCCAGCCTGTTGTGCTTTGTCGCACCGACCGCCGTATCGGCGCAGACTGCCACCAGCGCGGTTCCAGGTCTTTTCAATTTCCAGGGCAAAGTCGCCAATGCCAACGGGACGCTCGTCGGCGCCGGCACCCCGGTGAACAAGACGGTGATCTTCCGCATCTGGGACCACTCCTCCAACAGCACCACGGGCAACCTCGTCTATTCCGAGCAGCAAAACGTCACCATCACCGACGGCGAGTTCAGCGTGCTCATCGGCCAGGGCACGGCCGTCAGCGGCACGCCGCTCGGCTACAGCGAGACAGCCAAGGGGCCGTCCACCACCACCATCGCGTCCGCCTCGGTTTTCGCCGGCGCGAACCGCTTCCTCGGCATCACGATCGACGATGGCAACTCCGCCACCACCGATCCCGAGGTCACCCCGCGCCAGCAACTCGTCACTTCCGCCTACGCCTTCCGCGCCAAATACGCCGAGTCCGTCGGCTCGAATGGCGCCAGTTCCCTTGTGGCCGCCGACAACGGCTTTATCGGCATCGGCGCCGCCAACCCCGCCGCCAAGCTCGATGTCGCTGGCAACATCCGCACCGGCGGCGTCGCCAACGCCTCCATCGTGCTGGCCAACGCGGACAACAACGCGGTCGGCACGGTCGGCACCGCCTCCTCCGTCGGCTCGTTGAGCTCCGACGCGGCGATCAACGATGTCGTCGTCCGCGCCAGCGCCGGCAAGCTCCTCCTCCAGTCGGGCGTGGGCGCCTCGGGCATCACCATCGACACCAACAACCGCGTCGGCATCGGCACCTCCGCCCCGAATGCCGCGCTCGACGTCAATGGCGCGCTGATGCTCAAGGGCGTGCTCACCAATGCTTCTGGCCGGCCCGCCGTCGGAACAAGCCGGGTGGCGGCGGAAATCGGCGGTTATGGCAGCAGCGGCGCGTTCAACGACGATGGTTTCCTGCGCCTGAGTGCCGGCGGCGGCACCACTGCCAGCGCCAAGAGCTTCATCGACCTGAGTGGGTTTTCCAATGTGGCGGACATGGACAAGACCTTGGTCTTCGGCACCGCCGGTGCGGAGCGGTTGCGGATCAGCAACACCGGCGCACTCCTGCTGAAGAGCGGGCTCACCAATGCAAACGTCCGACCTGCGGTCGGCTCGACCCGCATCACGTCGGAGATCAACGGTTACAGCGGGGGCGGAGTGTCCTTCGACGATGGATTTCTGCGGTTGAGCGCCGGCGGCGGCACCAACGGGAACACAAAGTCCTTCATCGACCTGACCGGTTTTTCGACCGCCGCGGACATGGACAAGAACATCGTCTTTGGCACCGCCGGCACGGAGCGGATGAGGATCGACGGCAGTGGCAATGTCGGCATCGGCACGAATAATCCCGGCGGAACGAGATTATATGTAAGCTCTCCTACGGCGACCGCGGGTATTTCCCAATCCGCGGTGTTTCTCGCCACGGGAATCGGTTCCGGCACCAATGCGAGCCACATTCACTATGGCGCGCTCGGAGACATCTATTGGCGCTCCGCCTCCACCGGCGGAAAAGTGGTTCTTCAAGACAGCGGCGGCAACGTGCAGATCGGCTCTGGAAGCGACACACTCGCCAAGTTGATTGTTCATGGTGGCCCGGTGACGTCCGGCTTGGTCGGCCCCTACATCAATTCGGGCGGTTACGGCAGCCCGGTTACGCACGGCGGGCATCAAATCTCGATCTATGCAAGCCACTCCACGTGGACCGGCGGCACGGTTATCGTTACCTCCGACGAGCGCACGAAAAAGGTCTTGAGCCGCTCCGATGCCGTTGCGGATCTAGCGACACTGCGCGGGATCGAGATCACCAACTTCAAATACAAGGACACTATTGCCCACGGCGACGCCGTGCATAAGAAGGTGATCGCGCAGCAGGTGGAGCGGGTCTTTCCCCAGGCGATCAGCCGGCAGACCGAATCCGTGCCGGACATCTACGCCAAGGCCGTCTACCGCGACGGCTGGATCCAACTCGCGAATGAGCTGAAGCCGGGCGAGCGGGTTCGTCTGATTGATGAAAAAGCCGACGGTGTTTACGAGGTGCTGGAAGCGAAACCGGATGGTTTCCGCACCGCGTTCGTGCCCGCGTCCGAGAAGATCTTCGTCTTTGGCCGGCAGGTGAAAGATTTCCGCACGGTCGACTACGACGCGATCGCGATGCTCAACGTTTCCGCCACGCAGGCGCTCGCCCGAGAAAACGAGGCGCTGAAGCAGCGCGTCGCGGAGCTCGAGGCCAAGGACCGCGCGCGCGACGCGCGCATGGCCTCGATCGAGAAACTCCTGCAGGCGAACCAGACCGTGATGGCCGCGCCCGCCAAGCCCGCGACCGGCAACGGCCAGGAATAACCCGCAACGGGTCCCGAACCCCGACCGCCATGAACCTTGCCACGGTTTCCTGGAGGCGCGGCGCGATGGCCGCGCTCGGCGCGCTGCTGTGCGGCGCCGCCCTCCGCGCCTACCCGCCGGCGCCCAACTACACGATCTACGGCCTCGTGCGCGACCAGGTCGGCACAACGCTGGCCGTCGACGGCGCGGAGATCCTGCTCCTGCGCGACAACGTCGAGATCGGCCGCGCGCCGATCTTCAAGGACCTGCGCCTCGACTCCAACTACGAGCTGACGATCCGCATCGACCAGGCGCGGGCGGGCACGCGGACCTACTCGACGAAGGCCGTCGCGCCGCAGGGCGTCTACTCGGTCAAGGTCGTGCTGAACGGCCAGTCGTTCTTCCCGATCGAGGCGGCGGGCACGCTGCGGGCCGGCAACGGCGGCGAACGCGTCCGCCTCGACCTCACGCTCGGCGCCGACGCGAACAACGACGGCCTGCCCGACGCGTGGCAGGAATGGCAGCTCTACCAGGCGGGCCGCCGCCCGGGCCAGGCGGGCTGGGACATCAACCAGATCACGCGCGACGGCGATTTCGACGGCGACGGCACGAGCAATTTTCTCGAATACCTCGCCGGCACCTTCGCCGGCGACGCCACCGAACGCTTCGAGCTGCGCCTGACGAACAAGACCGCGACGGCGGTGGCGTTCGAGTTCTACGGCATCACGGGCAAGGTCTACGGGATCGAGCAGAGCTCGGACCTGCAGACGTGGACCGCGGCGCCCTTTTCCCTCACCGCGGGCGGGGCGACGGTGTCGCTCCACAAGGCCGGCGCGGTCGGCGTGCAGCCGGCCTTCGTCGCGGTCACCGACGGCGTTTCCCGCTTCTACCGCCTCACCGTGCGATGAAAAAGCTCCTCTGTTTCCTCCTCACCGCGGTGGGCGCGACGATCGCGCAAGCCCAGTGGCAATCCACCACCTACACCCTCAAGGGCGGTTGGAACACCATCTACCTCCACGGCGACGCGACCCACGCCTCGATCGAGACGCTCCTGCCGCCCGAGACCAACATCATCTCGATCTGGCGCTGGAATCCCAATCCCACGCAGACCCAGTTCAGCACCTCGACCCTCGTTCCGACCAACGGCACGCCCGAGTGGAGCACGTGGACTCGCGGTGGCACCGCCAACACCCTCACGACCCTCACCGGCCAAGCCGCCTACCTCGTCGAATGCAGCGGCACCCTCGGCAACACCTACTCCGTGCCCATCGTGCACAAGGTGCAGCCGCCCCGCAGCACCTGGGTGCGCAACGGCGCCAACCTCCTCGGCTTCCCCACGCGCAACGCCTCGGGCTATCCGACCATGACGAACTACTTCGCCACGTTCCCCGTCGCGATCTCCACCAACACCAAAATCTACCGCTACGACGGCGGCCCCCTCAGCGCCTCGAATCCTATCCAAGTGTTCAATACCGCCACGGAGCCCGTCGACCGCACGCGGGCCTACTGGTTCGAAGCCGCCGTCGTCGGCAACTTCTACGCGCCCCTCGAAGTCAGTCCCTCCAACCTCGACGGCCTCGTCTACGGCCGCAACGGCTCGTTGATCTCCGTGCGCGTGCGCAACCGCACCGCCGCCACCGTGAATCTCTCCGTCGAGAAAGTGAGCTCCTTCGCCGCGCCCGTCGGCCAGGACCAAATCACCGCCGCGGTGCCGCTCACTTACCGCACGTTCAACACCACGACCGCCCAGTATGAATTTACTCCGGTCACCGCCGAGATCCCGGTCGTCATCGGCCCGCAATCCACGGTGGAACTCTTCTTTGGCGTCGACCGCGCCCAAATCACCGGCGCGACGGACGCACTCTACGCCTCGCTCCTGCGCTTCACCGACGGCGGCAACTTGATGGACGTCTACCTCCCCGTCAGCGCCCGCGTCACGTCCCTCTCCGGCCTCTGGATCGGCGATGTCACCGTCTCCAACGTGCTCAACCAGACGCCCGCCCAACGCTTCAAGGTGGATGTCACCCGCACCGTTCCCACCGCCGTGGTGTTGACCGGCGGGGCCGGTTCCGGCGCGACCGCCACGGCCACCGTCAGCGGCGGAACCGTCACCGCGTTGACCGTCGGCTCGGGCGGCTCGGGCTACACCGTGGCCCCCGCCGTTGTCATCTCCAACGGCGGCGGCACCGGCGCGACCGCGACGGCCACGATCTCCGGCGGCGTGGTCACCGGCTTAACGATCACCAACGCCGGCTCCGGCTACACCTCCAATCCCACCGTGACCCTCGCCGTGGGCGCCGGTGCGACAGCCACCGCGACCATCGCCGGCGGCGTCATCACGGCGTTGACCGTGACCAACGGTGGCGCGAATTACACCGTGCCTCCCTCCGTCACGTTCACCGGCACGCCCGGCAGCGGCGCGACGGCCACCGCGACCATCGCCAACGGCGTCGTGACCGGCCTGACCCTCGCCACCGGCGGCAGCAACTACGCGCCCGTGGTCACGCAGGAGACCGGCGCGCTCGCCGTGCAAGGGGGCACCAGCTCACTCGTGCCGCTCAAGTTCCCGCTCGGCACCGGCGGCACGCTCACCTATCAATGGAAGAAAGACGGCACCGCGATCGCCGGCGCCACCTCCGCCTCCCTCGCGCTCAACTCGACCGAAATCACCGAGTCCGGCGCCTTCGGCTCGACCACGCCGCGCTCGTTCCCGCTGCGCGTGCTCCTGCACGTGGCCGACGACGGCACCGCGCGCCTGCTCTCGCACGTGTTCATGGGTAAACTCGCGGCGGCCCCGAACAACCTCGGCCTCTGCACCCTCGAATCCGCGCTCAAGCAGGACGAGAAAGGCAAGGCCCAGCGCTTCACCGCCGCGCACCTGCCCCTCGACACCGTCGTCGGCAGCGGCTCGGGCTCCGTCGCCCTCGGCCAGACTCTCGTGCGCACGGTCTCGATCCCCTACAACGCGCCGACCAATCCCTACGTCCACACGTATCATCCGGACCATGACAACCGCAACGCCCGCTTCGACGGCACCGTGGCGGCGGGCGTGGAAAGCCCGAACATCACGCGCGAACTCTCGTTCGGTTTCACGGCCACACCGCCCGCTGGCACCAGCGCGCAAGGGTGGGGGGCCACCGTCATCGGCGGCAACTACACCGAAACGGTCACCGGCATCCGCAAGCGCCGACAACCCGACGGCTCGACCGGCAACACCGTGACGGTGACCGGCACCTTCGTGCTGCGCCGCGTGAGCGAACTCGGCGCCCTCACCACCAACTGACCGCCAGCCGCCATGACCACGCGCCCCTTTCCCATGACCCGCCTGTTCGTCGCCTTCGGGCTGGCCCTCGGTCTCGCCGCCACGTCCGCCCGCGCTCAATTCGAAATGCGCGGCAGCAGCTTCTCCCGGCTCTTCATCGGCACCGTGCCCGACGGAATCACGCCGGCCGTTACCACCCCGCAGTTCGCCGCCGACTACGGCAACACCGGTGGTTCCAGCGCCATCTCCGAAACTGGCAGCCTCAGCGACCGTTTCCCCAAGCAGGTCATCATCGATACCGCCTCCGGCCTGCCGACCGGGACGGTCATCGTCCTCTTGCGCTCGACCTCCGGCGGCAGCCTGGCTCCCGGCGTGCCCCGCTATGCGCTCGGCGATACCATCACTGCACCCAGCACTCAGGACGGCGGCGTGATCGTGGCCGATGCGAACTACTGGCGCGCGCAACCCGTGCAGGTCGGCGAGTCGTTTTTCCAGACGGCCACTTCGAGCACCGACACCCCGATTGCCCTCACCGTCGCTTCCATTCGGGTGACCAACGGCGGCTCCGGCTATACGTCCGTGCCCACGGTCACCTTCAGCGGTGGCAGCCCCACGACCGCGGCGACTGCCACGGCCGTTGTCACGCAAGGCGTCGTGACGGCGATCAATTTGAACAGCCCCGGTGCGGGCTACACCTCCCTGCCAGCCGTCACACTTTCCGGCGGAGGTGGCACGGGTGCCACCGCGGTCGCGGCCGCGCCGCCCGAAGGCTTCTATTACAGCCCCCATGCCGGGCGGGTCTTCGCCACCCAGTCAGGCCGCGTGACCATGACGTGGGTCACGCGCGTGCCCGTGGTCAGCGGCACCGGCGCGGATGCGGTTTCGAAATACCGCTTCAAGACGGAGACGTTCGCGGTGTCCTCCACCACGGCGAAGCCCGCGCGCACGATGTATTGGACCGAGAAAAGTTTTAACGGCCCCGTCATCAACATCCCTCTCGGCAAGATCGAGACGGTCAACCCCGTTTACAGTGCCAACTTCCCGTCCACCGTTGTGCAGGAATATCAGGGGGTGGGCATTTCCGCGCCTTCCGACATCAGTCTGCCGCCGGAGCGCCGCACCATTTGGTTTGATCGCACCGCCGGCGTGGGCCAGCTCCGCGCCTATAACGTCGAAGGTCGCATTTTTGTCGAATACCTCGGCTCCTTGAAGCAGGGCGGCGGTGGCAATGTGCATGAGTTCCTCGGGGCCGACATCGTCGAGGTCGTGCGCGTGGCCGCTCCCGTGCAGACTACCGTTTTCCTCGGCGATCAGATCACTCCGCGGAACACCGAGGGCCAGTTGTTGCCCGTGGGTGGCGGTTCCGAATGGATCGCCTCGCCCGTGGTGACGGTCAGCCAGGACGGCCAGTCGCTCTTCGGCTCCGTCACACGCAAGGACAGCGTCCGAATCTATTACGCCGAGAAGGAAAACCTCACCGCCGATCGTGTCGCCTTCTACTGGATGGAAAAAAACGACGCCGCGATCCACTTCCTCGCTGCGCCCGCCGCTCCGGACCTCGGCCTCGTCTGGCCCAAAGCGCGGAACCACTACCTCCAGGTCTGGCCCTCCGACGTCACCAAATACGCCCACTACACGGTGTCCGCCGCCGGCAGCACGCCGGCCACCGGTCTCCAGTTCTCCGGCGGTCAGCAGCCGCAGGTCGTCTTCCAGGACGACCCGGCCCAGTCCGAGGCGCGCATCGACGCCTCTACGCAACGCCTCGTCGTCGCGCTTACGGGCGCCGATGGCCTGAACCGCGCGCTGCTCAAGTTCAGCGCTGCCAATGAAGTGTGGTATGTCCGCCTCTTTACCCAGACGGAACTCCGCCCGCGCACCATCGCCGTCACCAACGGCGGCGCCGGCTACACTTCGGCGCCCACCGTGTCCTTCACCAACGGCGGCACCGGCGCCACTGCGACCGCCACGCTCACCGGCGACCGAGTGACCTCGATCACCGTCACCAATCGCGGCCAGAACTTCACCTCCGCCACGCAGGTCGTCTTGACCGGCGGCGGTGCCACCACTGCCGCCACTGCGGTGGTGTCCGATCCCGGCTACCTCGAGGGCGACGCACTCAGCGCCCTCAATGCCACCGTCAGCGTGGGCGACCGTATCAACGCACCCGCCGGCCACGAGGTCGGCGGCTACATCGCCAGTGGCGACGGCTACAACCCGAATGCCTACGCCGATCCCTTCGCCGTCGGCATGACCGAGGCCGCGCGCAAAGCCATCATCCCCGTCAACGCCATCCCCGGACGCGACGTGCTCAAGATTTGGTGGTTCAAGAAAGTCGAACCCCAGAGCGCCTCGTTCCAGACGTTTTACGTCCCCGCGAAGATCGGCACCTACACGCTCCAGTATCCCGCCAACCCGGCGACCATCGTGCTCGCGTCGAATGCGGGCAGCGGCGATCTCACCCCCGCCGAAAACGCCGGCAGTCTCTACTACGAGAACGATCGCACGAAGACCGGCTTCAACCCCAACGAAGAGCACGCCTTGCTGATCGCCGGCCGGATTTACGCGCTGCGCGACGACCTGAACAACACCACGAGCAACGGTGCCAGTTACACCTCTCAGCCGTTCGCGCTGCTCCAATACACGCTCCCGGCCGACGGCCGCCCCGCGATGCGCGCCTTCAAAATCCTGCGCGAGCTCAACGTCGACGGCACGGCGAACGACAAGTTCTTCAACTACCCCATCACGGCCGGCACCATCCTCCAGCCGCCGATGCCGCTCCCGATTCTGCCGCTCCCGCTCGACAGCAACGGCAACAATCCCAACACCGAGGTGCCCGGCCTCGCCGACGTCGCGCCGCATGCTGCGTCTCCCGGCTACTACACGAGCTTCACCATCGAGGACCGCAAAGGCTACGCCTGGGTCTATCGCGGCCCGCACGGCACGATGCCGGTCAGCGCTCTCGTGATCGACAACGGCGGCAGTGGTTACACGTCGGCGCCCACCCTCACTATCACCGGCGACGACGGCAACGGCAGCGGTGCTACTGCGACGGCGACCGTCTCCGGCGGCCAGATCGTCGACGTCACGATCACGAACCATGGCTCGGGCTACACCAAAGCCCCCACGGTCACACTCGCCGGCGGCGGCGGCACCGGCGCGTCCCTTTCCGCCATCGTCGGCCCCACGCTCGGCATGCAGTTCTACTACAACCTGCGCGAAGGGTTCTTCATCCCCGGCCTCACCACCCAGCCCGCCGTCGGCACCGTTGTGCCTTACCTCCGCCCGCTCTCTGGTGGCGTTCCCCTGGGTGATCCCGTCACCGGCACGCCGCTCACGATCACCTATCGGCCGGTCTGGCCCGACAACTCCGCCGAACTCCGCATCGCCGAGACACTCGCGCTGCCGAAGTTCGGCCTGCCCGCCGTGCTCACGCAGACCAGCGCCCACGTGCTCTACCAGCAGTCCATCGCCGCGCAGGGCCCGACCAAGCCCAGCGTGACCTTGCACGATCCGATCCGTGAAAAGACCTTCGCACTCGGCGCCGCCAACCAGCTCGCCAAGCTTCCCGATTCCGTCCTCACCTCGCTCTATCAAGGCAAAATCTTCTTCCAAGCCGTCCAGCCCCACCTGCAAAATCGGTTCTACTTCGATGCCAACCGCGGCACCAAGGGCGCGCTCGTGCTCCTCGGCGAGTTTGTCGACGAGATCGCCGGCGAAGACTATATCAACCTCAACGTTCTCAACGCGACCGACGTTCAGAAGCTGAAGGACCTCTGCAAGACCGACGATACCAACAAATCGAAGTGGGACTTCGCCATCGATAACCTCACCACCAGGGTCGAGACCTTCGTCGAGGACACCCTGCGCCCGGGCACCTACAAATCCAATGGTTCTCCGGTCACCGTGGGCGGCACGCAGTTGGCCACCATTACCGATTCCGACACCGCCGTCGTGAACTACGCGCTGACTGCCACCGGTTACGGCAGCGGATGGGTCTCGGTCATCTTCGGCAACGGCGAGGCGTTTACACCCAGCGGCGAGCCCGTCTCCGTGAGCGTCTTCCGCGTCGCCCCGCGCCTCAACACCGGCGAACTCAAGGTGCAGCCCTCCAGCAACCCGCTCGACGAGCAGGTCTCGCTGCGCCACTCCGGCGATTTCGCGGCCAACCCCGGCGACTACGAGTTCGAGTGGCGCTACGCTCCGCCGGCCGACGGCGTCGCCCCGCAGACCTACAGCTACTCGATGACGGCGACCGCCGCCTCGGCTTGGGAATTCGCCGCCAACCCCGCCGGCGCGCTGCCCACCGGGGCCGAATACTCGGCTGCGCCCACGGCGGTCGCGTTGCCCTTCACCTTGCCTATCCGCACCGACGCCGCCCGGGCGATCACCCGGCCGGGCACCGTCGCCCGTCGCACCACCGGCCTCGACTTCTCGGCGGGCATTCCCGGCCGCATCGTGTTCAGCACCGATCTGACCGATTCAAACGCCGGCTTCGTGCTCTACGTGAACGGCGCCGTTGCGCTCGCCCACCAGGCGCCCGCGCCCTTCGCCAGTGTCTCCGCCTCCACGGGCCTCGTCGCGAGCGGCCTCGGCAAGCAGTTCGAGCTCGATGGCAATTCCTTCCGGACCGGCCCCAACACCACCAACACCATCGAGATCGCGCTTTTCACGTCCTCCGCGGTCAACGCCGGCGGCACGCTCGACTTCCGCTTCGATGTCTCGACCGAGACCGACCTGGTCGCGGCCGCCGGTTCTCCGTGGCTTGCTCCCAACGGCACGCTCACGAATCAGGTCACCGTCGGTGGCGACCCCGCTGCCCCGCTCGGTAGCCCGCTCCTCGTGCTCACCGACAACTACTTCACGATGCGCTACCGCCCGAAGACGGGCTCCACCAGCGTCGCGCCCAAAATCGCCGGCACCGACGACTACAAGTGGTCCCGGTGGATGCCCGCCAA
>JACCDX011568350.1_pt1 | contig 22711 bp, 24 predicted proteins | sample 7449681 | NCBI WGS metagenome assembly JACCDX01 (sample SAMN15323450, study PRJNA562643) | freshwater metagenome | isolation source: river surface water | place: USA:Blue River Watershed | collected 2017-08-18
ACTGGTACGGTCTCTCCTACGTCGCCTCCCAGGCTCCTCCCTTACCTTTCGACCATCAAATGAAAGAGTATCGACCGATTGACCAGAAAGCATGCGACCTAGTTTCGACCGAACTTTTTGTATTAAGAAGTTTAAGATCATATTATAATCTTAAATTTCTTATTCAAGAATTTCATAATCTTAAATTTCTTAAAATCGTTTTACCCTCCCCTTTTTTGCCTTTTCTTTTTTGGCTCTTTCTATTTGGCTTTGTGAGAGTTCACTAAATGTTTTTGGTGTATCTTTATTGATTCTAATTGTGGGTCTATAAACATCACCCTTTTTCTGGTATCCTGTATCTCCTCTTTGGTTTTTCCAGTCTTCTAAAAACCATCGTTGTAAGTTACTCATTTTGGGTTTGTCTCCTACATATGCATCTTCACTTTTATATTTTTTCATGTATTCACTCTTATATTTTTTAACAATTAATCCACTTCTATAGGCTGAATGTTTATATTTTTCTGATATTTCTTTTTTTATCTTTTCATATAAAACCACATCTTTCGGTTTTGGTTTATCCGTCATATATATATTTGGTAGAAAATAATTATAAATAAATATTTAAAAAATCTAATTTAAATTAATGTATTACACCCAAGAGGAAAAGGAATTATTAAAATTAATAGTCAAAAAATACAATTGTGGTTTTACTAACGCTTTCCAATACTTACCTGAAGACATAAAAGAAATAATTCATAGAAGATTGAGGGATGAAATTATCTACTAATATATAATGAAAAAGTATTTTCCCTATAAATCCGATAGACCTGATAAAAAATATTTTATAATCACTAATGACAATAAAAAAATTTACTTTGGTCAGGCTTCAGCGTCTGATTTTACACTTCATAAAGATGAAGCCCGCAAAAATTTATATATAAATAGACATAAGAAAAACGAATCGAAATTCTGGAATAAATCCGGAATTGATACTGCTTCTTTTTGGGCCCGCTTTTTATTATGGGAGAAGCCAACAATAAAAGAAAGTTATGAATATATTAAAAATAAATATCTATAATATAATATATATTAAATGAATTGTTGCGGTTTATCATCAACTGGTTTAGAAAATATAGATGCAAATGAACTTACATCTGATAATACAACGATATATTCTAATTTAAATGTTAGTGGAAACACTAATTTAAATAATGTTATTGTTTATGGTAGTTCAGAATTTATATCATCATTAAATGTTAGTGGTTTTGCTACATTGTCAAATAAAACAACTATTAATGGAACTTTAAATGTTAGTGGTTTTACTATATTATCAAATAATACTACAATTAATGGATCATTATATTTATCAGGATTAAATGTTTTAGAAACATTAAATATACATGGAACTGGATTAAGTACATTATATAATTTTAGGTCGGATAATCAAGATGCATTAGTAACAAAAGATAGTGCTGATTTTTCAACATTAATACATGGTGTTTATCCTGGAGCTGAAATTAAATTTGATACTGTATTGTCAAATTCACAATCTGGTACAGAAGGAAATATTTATTTAACTAAAATAGATACAAATGGTAAATTGAATGTATACCATAAATATAATGCACTTATTCCATTAAAACTTCAAGAATATTGGGTTGTTCATGATGAATTAGAAAAAATATGTTTACAAGCTGAGCAAAATATAGCAAAATTTCTTGGAATGGATCTTAAAATAGATAATGTTGCAATCATTGCAAATTCTGCAGCAAGTGGGGTGGCTGCAATAATATTAGCACTTGGTATTCAGTCATTAATTGGGGGTAATACAATATCTATTGTTGAAATGAAAAGTAATATTGATGAAAATACAAATAATATTAATAGTTTATCATCATTTTCATCACTCTCTATATATGATTTACAAAATAAAACAAACTTTTCATCTTTAAATGTTAGTGGATCATCAACATTTTTCAATAATACTACATTATTATCATCATTAAATGTATCAGGTTTAACAACACTATCAAACAATACAACATTATTATCATCATTAAATGTATCAGGAACAAGCATATTTAATAATATATCAACATTTAATAATTCATTAAATATATCAGGTATAAGCATATTTAACAATATATCAACATTTAATAGTTCATTAAATGTATCAGGAACAAGCATATTTAATAATATATCAACATTTAATAATTCATTAAATATATCAGGAACAAGCATATTTAATAATATATCAACATTCAATAATTCATTAAATGTATCAGGTTTGACAACACTATCAAATAATACTACATTACTATCGTCATTAAATATATCTGGAATAAGTATATTCAATAATATATCAACATTCAATAATTCATTAAATGTCTCTGGCTCAACGACACTATCAAATAATACAACATTATTATCATCATTAAATGTATCAGGAACAAGTATATTTAACAATATATCAACATTTAATAATTCATTAAGTATATCAGGAACAAGTATATTTAACAATAATACTACATTTTTATCATCATTGAATGTTTCTGGTAATTCATTATTTAATAATAACACAACTATTTATGGTATTTTAAATATTAGTGGTTATTCACAATTTAATAATAATACTACATTATTATCATCATTAAATATATCAGGTAGAACTATTATGGGGAATGATATTTATGATTATTCTGATAGTGTATTTGAAGCTTATAAAAACTTATCAATTAGAAAAAATGTTATTAATGTTGGTGATAGATTAGATTTAAAAGTAGGATTAGGAGCAAGACAATCATATATATCAATGGAAGAAGGATATGATATAAATTTAACAAATAAAATAGGTGGTATATATTTAAGTACAATTAATCCAACAGGTAATACAACGATCGGTTTATCTGCTAAAACAGTGAATGTATCAGATGATTTAATTGTTACAGGAAACATAACATGTAAAAATTTAGGACAAAGAACGCCTATATTTTTTACAACTTCTAGAAATGTTACTTTAAATGGTGCTACTTATTCTTGTTATGATATTGATTTACGATTATACACGAATTCAATTTTATTGGATGGTTATAATATAAGACAATTCAGAATTAGAACATGGTTAAGTGATACAGATTTTGAACATCCTAATATGTATCAAAACAATTATTCCGTTTTTATGTCAGATAGAAATGTATTAAGTATATTCGCAATTGGTGGGCCATTTGAAAATTTTTATTTTAATCAAGCAAATCCAAGTTTTAATCAAATGTTATATAGAAATAATTTTAATAATTTAATGTATTGCTCTCGTCAAGGAGTCAAAAAAGTATACTGTATAATTGAAGATTTATTATAAAATATCTAGGTTTTATTAATATGACAGTATTTATACAAGATACATCAACACAAACAACATCAGTTATCACAGCAAATCAAAGATATACAACTAAAGCAATACCAAATATATCTTTCAATGGAACAAGTGGAATTTATAACCCTGCAGCTGATAACATTAAAATATTTACAAATAATGTTGATGCCTTAACAATTGATTCTAATCAAGGTCTATATGGAAATGGAACAGGATTAACAAATATAGGATATTCCAATATAATAAATAAACCTACTAATTTTCAGAGTGATTGGACTAGCACAGTAATAAATAAACCTACTAATTTTCAAAGTGATTGGACTAGCACAGTAATAAATAAACCTACTAATTTTCAAAGTGATTGGACTAGTACAGTAATTAATAAACCTTCAACATTTCCAGCTGATATGACAAATATTTATACCAAAACAGAGGTAAATAATATAGCGACGCTTACAAATTTTTATAATAAAACTACATTAGATACGACACTAGCAGGAAAGGAATCAGTATTAACATTTTCAACACCATTAACAAGAACAGCAAACACAATAAGTATAGATTTATCAGCTTATCAACCAATATTAACATTTAATAGTCCAATGACAAAAACAGGTAATAATGTAAGTATTGATTTAAGTAGTTATGCAACAACAACGGCATTAAATGGAAAAGAAAATACTTTAACTTTTTCAGCCCCATTAACTAGAACAACAAATAATATTAGTATTGATTTAACTTCATATTTAACATCTGCGACCGCTTCAACAACTTATGCTACAATTACTAATTTAAACGCAAAAGAAAACACTTTAACATTCTCAGCCCCATTAACGAGAACAACAAATACAATTGGGATTGATTTATCTGCTTATTCAACAACTACTTCTAATAATTCTACTTATTTGAGATTAGATGGTACTACATCAATGAGTGGAAAATTATTAATATTAACTGGCGGGCAAGGTAATCCTGGTTTTGCAACAAATAATGGAGGAGGAGGTGATCGTATTGTATTTGAGTCAGGTGTTGCTGGAAGTACTCCTCCTTATAGCATTGGTTATTCATTAAATAATTTATGGATATCCGCACCTGGCACAGCAACAATAAATACTTATATTGGCGGAAATATTAAATGGTCTGTTGGTTCAACTGGTGCTCTTTTATATGGAACTTTAAATGCTACAACATTACAAGAGGGAGGGACAAACTTAGATGCTAAATATTTAAGATTATCTGGCGCAAGTGCTATGTCAGGGGCTTTAACAGTTAATGGAAATATTAATATTAATTCATCAGCAACAAATAAATTAATATTTGATAATGTTTTAAATAATAGAAAAATAGAATTAAGCACAAATCATTCTATTGGGGTTGATAATAATGGAATGATATTTTCTGCTTCTGCTTTTAGATTTGCGAAAGCCACTAATATCAATGATATAGTATTTACAGTTTCCGCAGTAGGTGATTTAAGTTTTGCTGGGACTATTTATAGCGGGGCAATTTCCACTGGTGGTGGAATATTAGCAAGTAGTTTAACATTAGGCTCAACTGGTGATATAACAACAGTTAGAAATATAACAGCATCAGGAACAGTAAGCGCAAATTCTTTTACGGAAGGTGGTGTATCATTAGCATCTAAATATATAACATCAGCATCATTAGATACGACATATTTAAGATTAAACGGGGCTAATGATATGAGTGGTAAATTGGGAATTATAAATTCTGGATTAACTACGCCTCAACTTGGTTTTTATGGAGGTATAGGAGATAGATTAATATTGTGGAAAGGTGATGCGGGGGCTTATCCTTATTCTCTTGGTATGAATGGTGGCACAATGTGGTATTCAGTGCCAAATGGGGCAATACATAATTTTTATATTAATGGAACATCAAGATATGAAATAAATTCAACTGGTGCTACAGTAAAAGGAGCTTTAACAGTTGATGGCAATACATTATCATTATATTCAACAACTCAATTACAACCACGATTAATTTTATCAGGTCAAGAATTTTATATTCCTTTTAGTGGTGGTCTTCAAAATTCATCAACACAAGGTATAGCATTTTTATGTGGTGTTAATCGTTCTGGTAATCGCCAGCTATGGATTGGAGACAGTGCTAATTTAACACAAAATGCGACAAACTCGGTTTTGCGACTTACTAATCTTGGTTATATTGATTGTATTGCTACTGATGGTTTAACTCGTAAGCCATTAAGCATTGGTGGTAATTTAAATTTAGGAGCTAATGGTGTTAATATTGGAATGAATACGAGTTCATACAAATCAACAAGAACTATTTTAACGGCTTCTGGTGGTTCTTTTGGTTATAATGAGCCATTAGTGCAAATAACTCAAACTAATGGATGGGATGGTAATTATGCGCTTCAGGTTAAAGGATATGCAAATATAGGCGGTGATGGTTCTGCTACTGGTCTTAGAATTAATGGAGAGGATACAGGTAACACTATTTTTCAAAATGGAAATAATAATATAGGAATTACAGTTAATACAGCAGATATTAATTTTAATACTAATGGGGCAAATAGAATGCGAATAGCTGCTAATGGTGAGTTATTTTTTGTAAATAATGCTTGGCAACGAACTTTTGATAATGTTTATAGAATGTATTATGAGACAAATGGGCGAACTTATTTCAGTTCTGGCGGCAATTTGGGTTTTACTTTTAGAAGCACTGATCAGCTCGTAGATGCCGTAAGAATTGAAAATAATGGTAATATTAGGTCGGCAAGGTCTGTTTATTGCAATGGTAATTATGGGTATTTCTTAAATGTTAATTCTACTAATTATTGGAATATATATACAGGCGCTACAAACGGAGTTGCGGATAGTCTTACATTCTTTCATGGTGCTTCTGGTATTGCTTCTTATTGGTATTTAAATGGAACACAGAACGGCACAATGAGCGAAATTTCAGATAAAAGAAGTAAAAATAATATTGAAGATTTTACAGCATTAGAAACCATTAAAAAACTTAAACCAAAATCATTTGATGTTATTGATGATAAAGATATAAGATTTCAATATGGTTTTATAGCACAAGACATCGAAGAAATACCAGAATTACATAAATTAGTTTTTACGGAACCAAATTATATAGCTAATATTAATTGTTATGGAACCCGCAGAAATGAAGGCGAAGGTTGTATAATAACAACTAATGATGATTTGACAGGAAAAATAGAAATAGGAGATGAATTAAAATTAGTAAGTGAGAATAAAGAAAACAAAGAATTTATTTTAGATGCTACCCCATATCATAACAGATATAAAAGGAGATATGCAAAGATTACCGAGATAATAAGCCCAACAGAATTTAAAGTTGATTGTGAAATTAACAATTTATGTTGTCTTGATGATGAACCTTTTTTAATTTATGGGAAGAAGGTCGAAGACGCTAAAAGCCTTGATTATAATTCATTTATTGCTCTTAATACTAAGGCTATTCAAGAATTATATAATATAATTGAAGATTTACAAAAAAGAATATTAATATTAGAAAATAAATAAATATTTAAAAATATTTAATTATATTAATATATCAATTATATTAATATAAATAATATGGGTAGAACTAAAGGAAGTAAAAATAAATCACAAAATACAAATACAGCAAAAAATAAAAACATTATAAATATAAATGTTAATTCAAGTACAAAAAAGAAAGGAAGAGGAAGACCAAGAAGAACAAATGATACACCACCAAATAGAAATTTTAGTGGCGGTGGTATTGGTAATGCACCTCAACAAGTTATAGTATCACAACCTCAACCAGATAATAATAATAATTTATTATCATCTTTTATAACATCAAAAATATTAAATGATACTATGTCATTAAATAGAACAAATATAGAACCATCTGCACCAATAAGAGAACAACCATCATATTTTAATGCAAGAGAAAGTATAATACCAAAATATCCAGATACACCAGTAAAAAGTGTAATTAATGAAGTAAAACCATCAGCATCAGCAGGACCACCAGAACCACCAATACCACCACCATTTCCACCAAAAACAGCTGCACAAAAACCCAATTTAACAAATTTAAGTGGAATGGCAGCTGTATTAGAAGAAATAAAATACAATCAATCAGAAGAAGGACAAGCAGAAAAAGCAAGAAGAAAAGCAGAAGCAGCAGCAAAGAAAGAATCAAAAAAATTAGAAAAAGAAACAGCACCACCTAAAAGTACAACTAAGGAAGCAGCCAAAAAAGAAATAGCACCTTCACAAAGCACAGCTGAGTTTTTAAATATGTCATTTTCACCACCTAAAAAAGATATTGTAGAAATGATGACACCACAAAAAGAAAAAGAATCAACAGCAATTGTACCATTCAAAGAAAATAAAAGTATGTTAGATTTTGTAATTGGTGGTGCAACGCCAAAAAGATTAAAAACACCTGGACAACAATTAGACAGAGCGCGTGAAAGATTGAAAGAATTATCAACATTAAAACCAACTAAATTAAAAGATGTATTTGAATTTAATGATTTAAAAACTCAAATGACTGGACAACCAAACCCAAATGAAGAAATAGGAAGTTCAATAATAAATAGAGCACTTAAAGGTAAAATAGCAAGAAATAAATTTAAAGAAGCAAAAGAAAATTTTAATCCTGAGGTGTATCAAGAAAAGAAAATTAAACATGCTGGTTCTGTAATAACTAAAGCTATTAAAAGTAACATAGCAAGAAAAGATTTTCAAGAAAAAGTAAGAGAAAAAAGAAAAGAATATACAAGAATAATAGGAAGTAAAACAGCTTCTCAAGAAGCTAAAGATAAAGCAAGAGAAAGATATAAAATAAATGATAAATTATTTAAACCAAAGTCTGGTGCTGGTAGACCAAAGTCTGATAAATATAAAGGTTTAAAACAAACAGAACTTTAATTTAAAAATGTTTAAATTTTTTATCTAATACTTATTATATATATAATGCAAACATATAGCGCAGTACCACAGGGAGGTTTAGTAAATATTCCAGAAGCACTCCCACAAGGATTATTATACAGATATAAACGAATTTCAAATATTTCACGCCAAAATATGAAGATACCTCCAAATAATGGCCAAGGTGAGGTTTTCGCAGGACAAAAAATCATTGTTACCCTTCCACAAAATGCTTTAATAGATTTAAGTACATTCACTATGGATTTTAAAGGGTATACACAACATAATGGTTCTAATGGTGTTTTAGGGCCTACTGGTTATTGTCAAACACGATTTTTCCCAAGGAACACAGCGTCTTTAATTGAGACAATGGAAATTAAAATAGGGGGCCAAACGAGATCCCTCATTAATAATTACGGCTATATCTATAACATATTAAATGATTTTACTACTGGAACAGATGCAACAAATAAAAATAGAATAGGACAAAATGCAGATCCATCATGTAAATATTATTATAGCAAATCTGGGGTCCGTCGTCGGTGTGGTTTTCCGATTGGTTTAATTTCTGACCCTAAAAGCGCTAATGACCAAGACGATTATACTATAAGAAATTGGCTAGGATTTTTCCAAGGGTCGACCAATATCATAGATACATCGATGTTTGGTCAAATTGATTTGGAAATAAGCCTTGCCTCCTCTGGTATTTTAGGTTTAGGAGCATCACCAGTTGCTGCAGCATTAGCTCAAGTTACTGCAGCAAATTCTGAAATTGGAATAGCAATACCAGCTGCCACACAATTAGCTACAGTTATAGCTGCTGAAGGTACATCATATAAATTAAGTGATATATCATTTTCATTCGTGCGATATGATGTTCCTAAAGCTGTGACAGATGCAATGACAGCAGTGTTGGCTTCAGGTTCTGTATATCAATATTGGTTCCCATCATACAATTCTTTTATGGGCCAACCAGTAACAGGAAGCAAAACAGGCACCACTAGAATTTCAATAAGTACCTCATCATTAGAAATGTTAATTGGTACATTTATGGTAGAAAAGAGAGATACCCAAACACAATTTTTATTAGGTGATTATAATTTTACATATCCACAAATTACAACACAAGCCTCAGCAGAATATGGTCTAGCAGATACAACTTTTAGAAATGCTATTATAAAATGTGAACCAATTTGTTTTAATCAGACTAAATATTTTGTGCGTAATGGTACATCATTGAAACAATGCAGATGGGCTATTGGAAATGTATATTTTAATTATGAAACAATACCAGAACAATTTTCTAATGTATTAAGAGCATTTAACACTCAAAATGATGTATTAGGCGGTTTTCATGAAGGCTTAACTGGGCTCCCAGCTTTCCAAGATACTTATTATGCTCATATATTATCTTTAAATGTATCAGGTGAAAATGACATTTATACTGTAAGCGGGCTCGATGCATCAACCCTTCCGACCCAAATTTCATGGGAATATGTAGGCGGTGAAGATACTACAAATGCAACAAATACCAGTATTTATGGTACTGATAATACTACCCATACTCCTTTAATAATTGCAGTTTATTCATCACATTTAGATATAATGGCCAACCGCCAAATTATAACCAGAGTATAATTGTTAAAAAGGTTTAATTTTTTTTATCTAGATTAATATATATAATGAACGAATATATATATAAATCTTTCGCCGAAAAATTTGAAAGTCAAAAACTAAGACATGATTTAGTAAGTGATATCAGATACCCAAATGATATTAATTTTGCTATACGTGACCCTACAAATGTAGGTGGACATTTAGAACTAAGTTATGTAAAAAATATATATGACAATCAAGAAAGAAACCCGTATTTACAAAATATGAACCCAAATATAAGAATCCCATATTGTAAACCATATTATTCAGATACTGAACCTAATTCATTTGGTTATCCTTTAAGCCTGACACAGCTAGGCTATCATTCGCAAAAATAAAATATTATAAAAATTATAGAAAATTATAGAAAATTATAGAAAATTATTTTCTATAACATTGTATATAATGTCTGAACAAGAAAATAAAATTGAAGATTTGCCTGAACAAATTGAAACACCACTTGAAACACCACCAATCAAAACTAAAAAAACAATAACACCAGAACGTTTAGAACAATTGAAAAACGCAAGATTAAAAGCATTAGAAAAGAAACAAGAAATGAAAGAGTTGAAAACAAAAGCAAAACAACTACCCATAGAAGAAGTAAAATTAAGTGCTATGAAATATGACCAATTACAAAAACAAAAAGAAGAATTAATCAAACCTAAAGAAGAATTAATCAAACCTAAAGAAGAAATAAAAGAACCTAAAAAGAAAAGAATAATTAAAAAGATAATTTATGAAGACGGTTCAGAAGATGAAGTTGAAGATTTACGAAATTCTCAACCAAAACAAAATAATAAACATATGACAATGTTTGGTAATGAAGATAGTTATTCTAATTTAGTATATCTATCTGCATGTGATAAATTGAAAGAAAAAATACAAGATGAAAGAACTAAATATTTAATTAGTAGTTTAATGCCCAACTATGGATAATACAACATCGAAATTTTTACGCAATCTTTTATCTTTTTGTGTATTTGGATGTGTATCAATGTATAAACAATTATGTGGTTCAGATGTTGCATGTTTATAAACACTTTCAAATTCATCTTCAGTTAAAAATGAACTTACTTCATCATATAATTTTTCTAATACCATTTTAGTATTGGCAAATTTATATAAACAAAATATATCAACATTATTTCTTATGATATTAGGTATAGATTTTGGATTCTGAGATGTATAAATTATATTTATTCCCAAATGTCTATGTTTAATAGTTAAATTTGATATAGTACAATTACCTTTTTTAAAACATTCGTTATTTCCTATCAAATCATCTAAAATAATAAATATAATTGGTGGATGTTTAAATCGTGGTTTTGGTAGCATATCTGGCTCATTAAATCCCCATTTTGATAAAAATAATATTTCATCATCTTCTAATTTTTCTATATCTTCTAATTTTTCAAACTTTTTCCATAGTTTGAGATACTTATTGTAATCTTCAATTTCTTGTTTTTCTATTGATATTTCTTCAATCTTATCTAATAATATATCATCACTGTAATTTAAAATTATATCATCTTCTTGTAATGATTTTAATGTTTGGAATATTGGATTTGCTGCAGAATTTGCAGTCGGGCAGAATAATATCGTTCTAATTTGTAAAATATTATTATCGGAATCTTTTATTGGCTCATCTTCATAAAATTTTATCAATTTTACTAATCCATAACTTTTACCAGAATTCTTGGCACCAATGAACATAGCAGTAAAATAAAATGGTGTTAAATCTGGATTAATACTTCTTGGTGGTGATTTTTTATTTACTTTTATTGGTTTATTATCTAAATTTGAGAGTTTAGTTTCTAAAATCATTATTATAATATTTTAGAAAAAAAAAATATCTAATATATATTAATATGCAAAATTATACAGAATATAATGATGATAGAGTAAAACAATTAATGGATCTATCAAAAAAAGAATTTCCCCACATGTCAGAATATATGATATATTTAATGTCTGTTGATTATCATTGTCGTGAAGAAGTAGGAATGGATATACCAGAAGATGAAGAATTAATAAAAAGATATGAAAATAAAAAAATCTAAATTAATACATGGCTTGAACAATTTTGAGGCCACCAAAAAATATTTTAAATTATTAAAATATTTTTTTCTCAGGCCATGTAATGTCTAGATATAGTAAAACAAAAGAAAAATATTTATTAACGTTCTATGGAATTCATGATGAAAATTCACCAGATGTTGTTTTTGCTATTACAAACCAAGGAACAACAAATTATACATCACCCCCAACAGTTACAATTACACCAACACCCTCAACAGTTGGGGTAGGAATGCGAGCAATAGCCAATTTAACAGCAGGAAAAGTTACCAGCATTACATTAGTAAATAAAGGATATGGTTATGCAGGAGCTACATCTTTAGCCGTTGCATTTGCAGGTGGTGGTGGTGCTGGGGCAGCTGCTACAGCAACATTAGTTCATAAAGGATACAGTAGAACTATAGATAATTTAACTAATTTTGAAAATTGTAAAAGGTATAGATTTAATTTAAATAATTATTTTAACACAGTCCAATTGGGATTAAATTATGTTGTTGTTATTGATTCTATAGCAGTCCCAGGTTTAGCAACAGCAGTGAACGACCCGTTAAAATATGTTCGAATTTGTGATATTTCAGATAATGCTTTTGATACTGAACGAAAAGACACAAATAATCCTATTATTCATATCAGCAAAACTGTCGACACATTTGTTGATACCCCATTTTTGAAGAATTCTAAAAAGTTTAGAATACCATCAAATTTTTTATCAAAAGGGTATGTAGAATTTGAAGTATCTTTACAAGTATCAACAAATATTACATCTAATATTAGATTTACTGACTCTGATTTTGCTTGTTCAATAGTTATATACGAAGAAGATTTTGAAGATAGTAATGATCATTTATTATCTGCTCCAGTCACAAGAGAACCACCAAATAAATATTTTAATAATTATTTTCCAAATTATAATAATACATAATGGAAAAAGTAAATTTATATATTAATTCAAAAAATAGAAGTAAAACTGAAAATGTAAATCACATGAATATAAGCCTTCCTAATGGATTATTAGCCTGTAATCAAGATGAATATTTTATTTTAAATGTAAATAGTTTTTATACTTGTGCGAATTGGTACAACTGTACAAATAAAAATAATTTATGTAAATTAATAACAAAAGATAATGAAGGAATTATAACTGAGACAATTAATATAGAATTACCAATAGGTAATTTAAATGTGCTTCAAATTTCATCTATATTAAATAATGCAATGGCTAATCATGTTATTGTAACATATGACAGTATAACCAATAAATTTTTATTTGTAAGAAAACACCACCCAAGCCCAAATGATTATTCAACTATTTTAAATGTTGTAAATTGTGGTAATTTTATTGGTTTTGACAATGGTAATTTTATTGAAATCACACATGAGGGCATAAAATCACATAATAAAATAAATGTAATCACATTAAAAGCAATTAATATTAAAGTAACAGGAGATATAAACATGCTAAACAGTACAATAGATAATTTTTCCTCTCAAAAATTTCAAGCAAATGATATTTTATTCCATAAAGTCATTGATACAAAATCTAATAATGTTCTTGGTTATAAAAATTCAGATGCATCAAATAATTTTAATTATGTTTTATCTAATAATAATTCAGGGCAAATAAATTTTTTTACCATCTCAATTTTGGACCAAGATTTAAATTTTATTGAAGATATTGATGATTATTTTTTACATCTACAATTTATAAAAATGAAGAAACAAAACACAGATGCACTATTAATGAAAATAGTTGAATATGTAAAAGATATATTTTTAGTTATAGGAAATTATTTATACCCATCAAAAGTTAATTCATTTTTAGAACAACAAATATTATTATATCCCCCAAAAATCTACAGTAAATATAAAAATCCAAATTAAAAATCTAATCTAATATATACAATGCTTTATCAACCGAAAAAAAGTTCAGTGCGCAATACACAAATAGGACAACAAGTGAATAATTCATCAGTTAGAATGATTGGTCAGATGGTAAAAAAACCTTTATTTATTAAAAAATAGTATAGAAATGTTTACATTAAAAAATCAATTCAAAATTATTATTAATGATTTCATGATTATTTAAATATTCCAAAGTATTTTTTTCAATTAATTCTAGAGTTGAAAAAAATTCTTCCTTAGCTTTGCTATTCTTTATTTTGGTTACATTGTGATAGTAGAAGAATCCGTAATTCTCATAGTTGTATTTTTTTACATAATTTTGTTTGTGCATGTGCCAATACATATTATTATACTCTTTCCTGACTTCCTTATTTTTATGATAATATTCCTTGGCTTTTTGATTCTTCTCTTCCTGTTTTTTATAATAATTTTCCTTAGATTTTTGGGATAATTTTTCTTTATTTTTCTGATAATATTCAAGAGATTTTTGAATCATAATTTCTTTATTTTTCTTGTAATATTCCTTGTTTCTTTTTAGTATTTTTTCTTTGTTCTTCTGATAATAATCTTTACCATTCATTTTTTGTATATTAAATTCTAGAAAAAAATATATAAGAATTTTTATTTTCTAAATTATTATATATCAAAATGTCTGAAGAAATGTTTGTAAAACCTACTGAAAGCAAAAATAAAAATCTTGGAAAATTCAACAAAAAAGCAATATACTTAAATCTTGGTAAATATGGATTTTATTTCACATACGATAAGGTGAATTATAAGATCCCAGAATATTTACAAAAAATACATGAAAAGATAGATTTAGAATTAGCATCTAGTTTTATCGAGTATAAAATCAAATGGAATGAAAAACAAGCAAAGGAAGAAGGACCAAAAAAAGATTCATTAGATGGAGAATCAGATTAAATTAAAATCTAGATTATAATATGATGGAAGATATTAAGCATGATATAGAGGTTATTGAAGAAGAATGCGAGAAGATTAGATGCCAACCAATATATAATATATTGAACTTGGTAATTAAATTAATAAATGATATCTTAAAATGTTTTGAAGTGAAAAAAGATTAGTATTTTATCATGTAATAATATATGATAAAATATTAAAAATATGAAATTAATACCATTTGTTTTCAGGTAAAACAAAGGGTAAATTTCTTGAAAAAATGTATTCATTTATTTCGTCATTTGTATAACAATTTTTATATAATTTGCAGTAAAGTATATATTTTATTTCTTCTTTTCCAAACATATTCATATTCTTCAAATAATTTATTTCCATGTCTGTTTCATTAAAATCTCTTTCTTTTGTAATCCTTCGTGCATTATTCTTTTTAACATAATCACCAATGATGTTTAAAATGTCAGTGTTTAAATCTAATATATTCATATATATAATATATAAAGAAAATATTTTTAAACATTTTTATTAAAATTTCTTTAAATAATATTTTAAAAATTATTATTTAAAAATTATTTTCTATATATATTATATCTTGAAATGTCTGACCAAGAAATTAAAGTTAAAAAACCTCAAACAGAAGCTCAAATCAGAGCAAGAAAGAAATATTATGAAAAGATGAAACAAAATGAGGAGTTTATGGAACGAAATCGTGAACGCAGTAGAAAATATATCCAAGACAACAGAGAATTATTCAATGAAAGGTGTAAAAATTATCAGAGAGAAATTTATTATCCTGCACATAGAGAACAAAAAATAGCATCTGTTAGGAGATATCAAGACAGCAAAAAAGACATAACAGAAGACAAATTATATTTCCCTCAGATTGATGAGGATATAAAAAAAATATTAATTTCAAAATAAAAATATATAGTTTTTTATAAAATTTCTTTAAATAGATATTTTATAAAAAAATAGTTTAAAAAAATATTTTCTTACTATTATATATAGAGTTATAATGAAAAATATAGCAGAATTATTCGGCGAAATCGAAGCTCAACTTGAAAAAAATAAAGCAGCTCAAGAAACTGATTCTAAAAAGCCATATAAAAGAGAAAAGAAGCTTGCTGCATTCAAACAATCTATCAAAACAACAAAGAAGGAACAATTACAAGAAAGAAACATCATTAAAAGTGAAATCTTATTACTTGCCAGAGACTTATTGACCAAGAACAAGATCAACAAACCATTATACACCAAATTATATAATATCAGTATTGGTGCATCTAGATTACCTAAATTACAATCAACATTTGAAACATTAAAAGAAATACAAAAAATGGATCAAGTCATTAAGAAAAAACAGTTTAATGAAAAAATTAAAGATAGTAAAAATGAGGCCAATGTGGTCTATAATGTGTATAGTAAATATAATGCCTATAGATTAGACCAGCTTGATGATGATGGTAATCCCAAGTATCCATCTGATCCAACCAACTTAAATTTAAAGCCCAGTCAATTCAACAATACTGAAAAAATCACAGGAAAAAACAATATTGAAAAATCTATCAAAGATAACATTAAATTTTACTTGAGTTATCCTTATTATGTGAGGGTTGATGTTCTCAAAGTTATAGTGAATAAAATGGATGTTGATACTGATGTGTATCGATATACTGGTGGTAAGAGAAAAAAAAATCAAATTGAATATTTCAAAGCTTGGAATATGGGATTTAAATATCATGGTTATAATCTTGATTTAAATAATGAAATCCCTTATAAATGTGTACCTAATGCACTTGTGAAAATGTATGGAAAAAAAGACACTAAAAGAAGAGATGAATATATTAGTGCTGTTAAAAATGGTGGCATTGAATATGTTGAAAAATGCTTAAACAATTATTATGATAATGATGGACTATCATTAGATCCTCTTGATGTTGATTTCTATGACGAAAACAAAATAAAAAATAAAGGATATACACCAATGGATATATTAAGATTTTGTAATGAACACAAGATCAAATGTTTTGGTTATGATTGGAAGTTAAATCAATTCATGACAAATAAATATGAAAACATCAAATTCAATGAACACTTGTCAGCATTTGTATATTACTTTAATGATGAACATATTTATTTAATTGATGATAAGGAGTTAAGAAATTCTTTATTACATACTAATGGACAATCTGGTTTCATTTCTATGATTGCCAATAGTAAACAAAATGTTAGTGATAAAGATGTTTATGTTGATTTACCTTTTGAAGATTGGGCAAAGGTTGAAAAATCCAAAATCTATATTACTACACCTGGATTAGTTCACAATAAATTTTATCAGTTATTGTGTGGTGGTGATATTTACAATTGCAGAATAAAAATGAATGATAAAGAAGGAATAATAAGATTTCAGTATGAAAACAAAAATCTTATTATTTATAATCCTGATTATCACATTGTAAATAAAACCATTCAAGTTTTAAATAATGGGTTAGATGAAGTTAAATACAAATTTGAAAATCAAAGAATTCACACTCTAGCAAGAGAATATTTAGATAAAGAATTTGGAGGTATTCCCAAAAGTTCATTTAACAAATCAGGCAATCATATCTTTCATAGTGACTTCATTAAAAACACTGTGTTTAACGGTTGGTTTTCTGAATCTAAAACAAAAAATTTAAGTGCATTTGACTACAACAAACATTATACAAGTTGCTTAATGGGAATTGATATCAAATTTGGATTTCCTGTCTATAGTGTGTTTGATGAAGTTAAATCATTTGGAGGTGTATTCAAAACTGGATTTTATTATATTGAAACATCAAATTTTTATCCATTCAAAGGGAATGGCTGGTATGATGCTGATTTAGTATTTTATGGAGTACAACAAAGTATAATTACAATGAATGATATCAAATCAGAATATGTATCCAGTCATGAATTGAAACCACAATATTTTGAAAAGTTTATCAAATCAGTGTATTCTAAATTTGAAAAAGCGAAATTAGCCATTAATGGATTAATTGGTTTGTTTGGTCATGATTATATCACTAAAAATATCCATCATTTCACAGCTGATTCAAGACATGCATTTCATGAAATTGTATCTAATGATCAATCACAGATTAAACATGTATATCATGATGAATTTAATAATACTGAGCTTGAAAAACCAATTGACATGGATAATATCAATATTGACGATCATATCAGCCATGAAAAACCAGTCTGTTATCATTTATATGATAATTCTAAAATCCATATGTTTCAAAATGATCTCCCACTCTTTTATAAAATCTATAATATCTCAGCAATCAAAATGCATCAAATGTCAGCACAAATTGGTGCTAAAGTGAGAGGAATTTTTACTGATACTATTATTTTTGAAGGTCCTATTAATGAAGTTAAATTAGATGATAAAACTATTGGAGGAATTCGAAAGACTGATATCAAACCATTTACCAAATTGACAAATATTGAGCCAAGAAATATTAAATATGAACAACCTAAAGTAGAAAAACTCAATAAAATTGAGGCATTCAAACTAGAAGATAATAAAGGTGTTTTTATTACTGGTAATGCTGGTACTGGTAAGACTTATTTAACAAATCAATTAAAGTCTCAATTAGATCCCAGTACATACAGAACTTGTACCCCAACCCATAAATCAGCCTTATTAATAGGAGGAGAAACTATTTTTAGTTTATTTAATATCAATCCTCATGACTTTACTTATTTAAAATCTAAGGTTGATAAAATGAAAGAAGAAGGAGTCAAATACATTTTTATTGATGAGGTTAGCATGATTCAGAGTAAATTATGGGCTGTATTAAGAGATATCAAAAATATCTATAAATTCAAGTTTATTTTAGTTGGTGATTTTAACCAATTAGATGCAGTAGAGGAAAAAACATATGATATCTTAAATAGTGAAATCTTTTCAGAGATTGCAGATGGTCAAATGTTAGAATTAACCAAGAATTGGAGAGCAGAAAATGATCCAGAATTCAAAGAATTTATTGATGATTTAGAGTTATCTAAACATGGTAAATTTAATGATGTGTCCAAATATGGAAACAAGGAACAAAGAAAGTCATTAGCATGGACCAATAAAACAAGAAAGGCAATCAATTATAAATGGATGATGAAAGAAAGTTCAGACAAGAAACATATTATTGTGAATAATTTCAAGGTGTTCAAATCCTTGCCTGTTATCTGTAAGAAGACAACTACAATTAAAGAGATTGAACTAAAGAATAATGAAGAATTTGAAGTCATTGATTTTGATGATAAAACCATCACAATAAAAAATAGTAGATTAGAAGCAAGTATCACCCATAAAGACTTTAAACATTTTGATTTGGCATATTGTATCACTGTACATTGTGCACAAGGCTCTACATTTGATTTCCCATATAGTATTTATGAATATAGATACTTCAGTAATAAATTGTTTTATACTGCTATGTCTAGATCAACACAGAAGAGCAATATTAATTTCATGGATTATCATCCTCAAACATTCAAAGGGTACATCTATAAAATCACAGATACCAAGGGTAAAGTATATATTGGATCTACTAATAACCCTGTTGAGAGATTCAAATCTCATAAGCAAGCAAAAGAGAAGATGCCATTACATGAGGAAATCAGAAATAATGGATGTGATGGTTGGACATTTGAAGTAATTAAAGAGGTTGATGTGATTGAAGAAGAACAATTATTCATTCACGAGACTGTAGAAATGATTAAATTTGATAGTGTGAATACAGGATACAATACTAAGTATTCAGTAGATATTACAAACTTATATTAAGAAATATTTTCTATATATTTATAATGAAAAAAGCAAAAAATTTATATTGTCAAGTGTGTAGTTTTGAGTTGGTGGAAGACTATAAAAATTGTCAGTGTAGGCGCTGTGAAGATTGGGGAGGATGTAAAGATATTGTAGGGTATTATTTCTTGAAGTGTCCAGAATGTAAAATTGAATATGCAGCTACTAAAATTGATAGATGGGAGGTAGATCTCAAGCATAAAACATACTAATTAATAAAAATATCTAATTATTATTAATTATGTCATTAACTGAAGATCAGATTAAAATATTAGATCCTTTGTATAAAGATCCTTCAAAGGGTCTATTGAGTGCACCAGCATTAAACAAGTATTTGAAGGATAATAACTACAAGGGGTTCACAGTGGATAAGATCAAGAATTATCTTAACTCATTACAGACAACACAAACAAGTAAATTAGAATATTCTCAAAATTCATATACTCCTGAACACCCCTTAGATCAGTTTCAAATTGATCTGGTTTATATGCCTAGCAGCTGGCACAATTCCAATTACAAATATTTGTTTACTTGCATAGACATATTTAGTAAAAAGGGAGATATTATACCAATGAAAAAAAAAGATAGTGTAACCTCTGCCAATGCATTCAAGAAGATGTTAAGTAATTTAGGTATTCCAAAGACTATATACTCAGATCAGGGATCAGAATTCAAGAATGCTGAGTTTCAATCCATATTAGACAAACACAATATAAGGATTATATTTACATTGTCACATGCTCCATTCATAGAGGTATTTAACAAAACCATCAAGTACAAATTGGTTAAATACATGGAATTGAATGGTACTAAAAACTGGTTAGAATTTCTAGACCCTGTACTAGAAGCATATAATAATACCCCACACTCAACTACAAAAGTAGCACCTAATAAAGTTGATAAGAGTAATGAAGGTGATATAGCTAAAACTATCAGAATGAAGGGTAAAGTCAAGACATATGAAGATATCAAAGTGGGTGACAAGGTAAGGTTAAAAGTGGTTCACAAGGTAGCTAAAGGATTCAAGCAACAATGGTCAGATGATTTGTACACAGTGGATAAAGACTATCATGATGGAGTGTATTTAATAGATGGTGATTTGTATCCTAGAAAAGAGATACAATTAGTACAGGAAGACAAACTGATTAGAAAACCAGAAAAGACACCACAACAGAAGGCAGTCATTCAGAGACAGGATAGGATAGGCAAAGCAGCTAACAGTAGTATAGTGAAGCAACTCATGAACACTACACAACCAGAATATGAAAAGGTAACAACAATGATAGATTCAACCAGCAAGACCAAGAGGTCAAATCAAAGTAGTCATAACTATGCCTCACTTATAGGCAAAACCTTCAGAACCAAGAAGGACTAGTACTATATTATCATATATATTATCATAATATAGTTCACCACTCAATACAATGGACAACTTGACAACTTGAATTTCATTCCCATGTTTGCAACCACCTCTCATCACCAATGCTTTGTTAAAAATTCCATCCTTTGGCCAAAGTCTTCTGGAATAAGGAAAGTAAATCTTGGACTTCTTCATCAGATGGACTTGGTATAAGAACTGCTTCATGCCTGAAATCAAAGTGTCACATACTTTCATATTTAAATAAGAAATATACTTACTTTGGCAGACTGATGTCAAAATACTTCATATAAAGATGCATGTAAACATCAAAGAAGTTTGACTGATAGTAAAAATGTTTTGCAACTCTATAATCTTGTATTAATGTATCTAGTTTGTGTGAAGGCATATACTTATGTGCAAAGTCATTGACTACTGAAGTCTGTTTAAATGCAAGGATGAGTTTAATGTGACCAAGTACACATTTGTAGAAGTAAAGATCAAACATGGGGTTTCAAGTTGTGGTGAGTTGGAGACAGTTTGGTTTTTATGGGCTTCAAGTTTTAAAACTACTACAGTGACAGGCTGTCTACAATGCCAGACTGTAGAACAATGAAGAGACATCACTTGTACACAATGATACACATGTAGACTCATGGTAGAGAGCAAATCTCTATGGTGTACAACTTGAAGAGTCACTCAATATAAAGTTGAAAAGGCCGGCCCAAAGGAAACAACTGGCAAACAATGGGAGAGCCAATTGAAGTTGCTGAAAGGCACTTCTCCCCAAGAACTGAGGAACTGATCCCATTTGTTGATAGAATGGGTTTGGAGGATGAGCTACCTGAGTATAAGAGTAGTGGTGCTGGCTCTGCAGCTATGTCTGTTGCCTCTTCTTCTATATCTCAATCCAAGAAGGCAACAGTTGAGATTGATGCTGCTATGTTGCAGAATGCAGTCAATTCCCTCACCAAGATACAACAAGAGGTATTTTTTAATTTTTGTTGAGTATTTGATGTGAAATAACTTGATTTGATTTTATTCAGAACGAAGAATTGAAGGCCCAGCTGGCTGCCTTGAAGTATCAAGAGGCTCCACAAGATGCCAATACTTTTGGAAAGAAGCACACTAATCTCAAGCACTGGTCCAAGAAGATCACTGAGACTAAAAAGTTCGAGATTGCTCGGGGTATTTCTGCATTTGACACCGTTGGATCTCGTTACAACTACATTCGGATTTTGGTCTACTGCTTTGTCTCCAGCCCAGAATTCGCGGATGTTTCCTTTGAGCAGCTTTTCAACCCGGCCAATGAGTATGCCAAGTTTCAGAGCCTTCTTGATGCCTGTCCTGTTCCAGCTGACCATCGCGGTTTCTATCTGAGGAACCCGGACAAGGACCAGATGGTGTCCCCTTACTTGTCCTCACCGTGAAAATTTTTGAGCAATAAATTTTTGTTTCACGGGTATCGATTGTGTCTATTCTTCCTTTTGTAAAAGTTCGGTCGCAAATTTTCGGTCGCAAAATTTCGGTCGCAAAATTTCGGTCGCAAAATTTTGGTCGCAAAAAGTTCGGTCGAAACTAGGTCGCATGCTTTCTGGTCAATCGGTCGATACTCTTTCATTTGATGGTCGAAAGGTAAGGGAGGAGCCTGGGAGGCGACGTAGGAGAGACCGTACCAGTGGCAC
>JACCDX010226273.1_pt1 | contig 22706 bp, 24 predicted proteins | sample 7449681 | NCBI WGS metagenome assembly JACCDX01 (sample SAMN15323450, study PRJNA562643) | freshwater metagenome | isolation source: river surface water | place: USA:Blue River Watershed | collected 2017-08-18
AGAACAAGAAGGTCAAGGCCATCCTGGTCAACATCTTCGGCGGCATCATGAAGTGCGACACCATCGCCACCGGCGTCATCACCGCCTGCAAGGCCGTGAACCTGAACGTGCCGCTGGTCGTGCGCATGAAGGGCACCAACGAAGAGCTGGGCAAGAAGATGCTGGCCGAATCCGGCCTGCCGATCATCGCTGCCGACACCATGGCCGAAGCCGCCACGAAAATCGTGGCCGCCGTTAAGTAATGACTTTGGGGACAGATCTTTAGCTCTGTCCCCAACTGATTAGGACAAGCATCATGTCGATCTACATCAACAAAGACACCAAAGTCATCACCCAGGGCATCACCGGCAAGACCGGCCAGTTCCACACCGAGAAGTGCATCGAGTACGCGAACGGCAAGAACTGCTTCGTCGCAGGCGTGAACCCCAAGAAGGCTGGCGAGTCCATCTTCGGCGTGCCGATCTTCTCGTCCGTCAAGGACGCCGCCAAGGAAACCGGTGCCACCGTGTCCGTGATCTATGTGCCGCCCGCAGGCGCAGCGGCCGCCATCTGGGAAGCCGTGGAAGCCGACCTGGATCTGGCGATCTGCATCACCGAAGGCATTCCGGTGCGCGACATGCTCGAAGTTCGCAACAAAATGAAGGCCAAGGAAGCCGCCGGCGGCAAGAAGACCCTGCTGCTGGGCCCCAACTGCCCCGGCCTGATCACGCCCGACGAGATCAAGATCGGCATCATGCCCGGTCACATCCACCGCAAAGGCCGCATCGGCGTCGTGTCCCGTTCGGGCACGCTGACCTATGAAGCCGTGGCCATGCTGACCGAAGTCGGCCTGGGCCAGTCCAGCGCTGTGGGCATCGGCGGCGACCCGATCAACGGCCTCAAGCACATCGACGTGATGAAGGCCTTCAACGACGATCCGGACACCGACGCCGTGATCATGATCGGTGAAATCGGTGGCCCGGACGAAGCCGAAGCCGCCCAGTGGTGCAAGGCCAACATGAAGAAGCCGGTGGTCGGCTTCATCGCTGGCGTGACCGCCCCTCCGGGCAAGCGCATGGGCCACGCGGGTGCCCTGATCTCCGGAGGTGCCGACACGGCCGATGCCAAGCTGGCCATCATGGAAGAGTGCGGTTTCGTGGTCACGCGCAACCCCTCCGAACTGGGCAAGCTGCTCAAGGCGCAGCTCAAGTAAACTGCTCGCCGCCCTCAGGGGCGGTGTGGTTTGCCACAATATGCAAGCCGGATGTCCTGCGGGACAATCCGGCTTTGCCTTTTTCTAGACAACCTGAGCCTGCAGCCTGACTGCAGGCATGACGAGGAACAACGTGGAAGAATTTCTGACCGCCCATTTCTGGGTTGCCGTGGGCCAGATCATCCTGATCGACATCTTGCTTGGTGGCGACAACGCTGTGGTGATCGCTCTGGCCTGCCGCCAGCTGCCCCCGGCCATGCGCACCAAGGGCATTTTGTGGGGCACGGCCGGTGCTATCGTGCTGCGCGTGGTCCTGATCGCTTTTGCCCTGACGCTGCTGTCCATCCCCTACCTCAAGCTGGTGGGCGGCGCCTTGCTGGTGTGGATCGGTGTCAAGCTGCTGGTGCCCGAGGATGAAGACGAGCACGGCAACATCCAGGCGAGCGACAAGCTCTGGGGAGCCGTCAAGACCGTGATCGTGGCCGACCTGGTCATGTCGATTGACAACGTGATCGCCATTGCCGGCGCTGCCCAAGGCGCTGGTGAAGCCCACCAGATGCCTCTGGTGATCTTCGGCCTGCTGGTCAGCATCCCGATCATCGTCTGGGGCAGCCAGCTGGTGCTCAAGCTGATGGACCGCTTCCCGCTGATCATCACGCTGGGCGGCATGCTGCTGGGCTGGATCGCCGGCACCATGGTCCACACCGACCCGGGCCTGGTCAGCTTCATCCCGCAGGACAAAGCCTGGAACTACGGCCTGGGCATCGCCGGCGCTTTGCTGGTGCTGGTGATCGGCAAGGTGCTGGGCCGCAAGCAGGCCGAAACCGCCGTATAAGCACCCCTTGGTGAGGGACAAGCCGTGGCGTACCATGGCTGTCCCATAACCACACATCCAAGGGAGGATGACATGCAAAAAAATCTGCAACGCGGTCTGACACTGATCGAACTGATGGTCGTGATCGCGGTCATTGGCATTCTGGGTGCGCTGGCACTGCCGGCCTACCAGGACTACACAATCCGCGCCAAGGTGTCTGAAATGCTGCTGGCGGCCAACGGCTGCAAGACCGCTGTGACCGAGGCCATCAGCTCCGCTTCTGGCGCCGACATCTCGGCGACCCTGCCCAAGGCCTGCGAAAACCAGACGTCCAAATACGTCAGCGCCATCGCTGTCGATGGCAACGGGGTCATCACCGTCACCGGCAACCACGAAGCGCTCCGCGGCGGTACCAGCGCCTCGGCCAATGCGATCGCACTGACGCCCCTGCAAAGTGGAGAGACGGCCGTCAATGGCAGCGCCGATGGTGGCAAGCCGATCAGCGGCTGGCGTTGTGGACCGGCCAGCAGCAACCCCTTGCCCGCCAAGTACCTGCCCGCTTCATGCAAGGCATCGTGATCCTGAACACCCCCATCCAGACGCAGCCCCCCGGCTGCGTTTTGTTTTGATGCTGCGCCACCCCTTCGCCCACACGAGCAGCCGCCAGATGCCGAGCTGGCTTGTCATTGCTCTTCTCGTACTGCCCTGGGTGCATCCATGGGCGCCAGGTCCGCAGTCCAACACCGTACCATTGCTCATCGGCTGGGGCTCGCTGGCGACTTTGCTCGCAGTCAAACGACTGCCCTCGGGCCTTGAACTGGCACAAGCCTGGACCATCGCCGCGCTGATCGGCAGCGCCATGGGATTGCTCCAGTACTTTGGCGAGGCCGCCCATCTCGGCGGCTGGGTGCATGTGCCGGCTTACCTGGGGGATGCCGTGGGCAATTTGCGCCAGCGCAACCAGCTGGCCACCTTGACCAGCCTGGGCACTGTGGCGGTGCTGTGGTGGCAACGCCAGGGTTTGCGATCCGGGCAGGCCGCCTGGATGCTGGCCCTGCTGGCAGCAGGCAATGCCGCCACCGGCTCGCGCACTGGCTTGTTGCAGTGGTTGATCCTGCCTGCGCTGGCGGGACTGTGGCAGATGGCATCGCAGCCACGCCGCCCTGTCTGGTCATGGCCCTTGCTGCTGTGGGCCCTGGGGGCGTATCTGCTGGCCAGCCTGTCCCTGCCACACGCGCTGGCGAGCTGGCGCGGCATCGGGGTTGACAACGCCATGGCCCGGATGGGCGCGCTCGGGGGCTGCGGTTCTCGTGGCGTGCTGTGGGGCAATGTGCTGCACCTGATCGGCCAGAAACCCTGGACAGGCTGGGGCTGGAACGAACTCAAGTACGCGCATTACATGGCCAACTACCCCGGCACGCGTTTTTGCGACATTCTGGGTAATGCGCACAACCTGCCATTGCACCTGGCCTTTGCGTTCGGCGTACCGCTGGCGCTTGCCGTCTGCTTGGGCACACTGGCCATCGTCCTGCGTGCACGGCCGTGGCGCCTGACACAGCTCCACGACAGTCTGGCCTGGAGCGTGCTGGCCATGATCGTCCTGCACAGCCTGCTCGAATACCCGCTGTGGTACAGCCCCTTTCAACTGGCGCTGCTCTGGTCCATCGTGCTGCTCTGGCCAACAGGCCACACCGCAATGGCGCGCCTGCGCTCTGGCCTGCAAGCCCTGGGCACAGGAAGCCTGTGTCTGATCGCGCTCATCGCGTGGGACTACCAGCGCGTGCGGCAGATCTATCTGCCCCCCGTGCTGCGTTCAACCCTCTGGCAGGACGACCCCTGGGGTGCAGCGCGCCGAACCTGGTTCTTTGGCCACGCCGTTCGCTTTGCCGAAGTCACCTCAACCCCGGTCACCACGGTCAATGCCCACGATCTGCTGAACGCCAGCCTGCAGGCCTTGCATTACTCCCCTGAGCCACGGGTCATCGACAAAGTCATCGACAGTGCCCGCCTGCTCGGTCAGGACCGTCTGGCCGATGCGCACCAGGCACAGAAGCAGGCGGTGTACGGCCAGTCCGCTGACTGAGCAGCCGACGCGGTCGACGCTGGCTTCACTGCGTCCCGAAAATCCGGTCCCCCGCATCCCCCAGACCCGGCAGGATGTAGCCGTGGTCGTTGAGTTCGCGGTCGATGGCGGCGGTGTAAATCGGCACGTCGGGGTGCTCGCGGTGCAGGGTGTGGATGCCTTCGGGGCAGGTCAGCAGGCACAAAAACTTGATCGAACGCGGCTGGCACTGCTTGAGGCGGGCAATCGCGGCGGCCGCAGAGTTGCCGGTTGCCAGCATCGGGTCGACCACGATCACGTCGCGTTCATTCATGGCCTTGGGCATCTTGAAGTAGTACTCCACCGCCTGCAGCGTCTGCGGGTCGCGGTACAGGCCGATGTGGCCCACGCGCGCACCCGGCACCACCGACAGCACGCCATCCAGAATGCCGTTGCCTGCGCGCAGGATGCTGGCGAACACCAGCTTCTTGCCATCGATCACGCGGCCGGTCATGGTCTCCAGCGGGGTCTCGATCTGCACGTCCTGCAGCGGCATGTCGCGGCAGACCTCGTAAATCATCAGGCTGGCCAGTTCATTGAGCAGGCGCCGGAAACTGCTGGTGCTGGCGTCTTTCTTGCGCATGAGGGTGAGCTTGTGCTGCACCAGCGGGTGGTCGATCAGGTGCACCTGGGCGCGTGCGGCGGGGTCGAGGGTGGTCATGGTCGGTTCCTTGTATGCAAATGGCTTTGTGCCTTCAAAGGCCGGATTGTGCCCGCGTCGCCCAGGTGGCTGGCTCGCCAGAAGACTGCGCTAGCATCGCGGCCACAAACATTTCAAGGAGAAGCCCATGTCGATGTTCCAATGGAAGCAGCAGAGCCCGCAGGTGCTGCAGCAAGGCGGCACCATCGCCCCCGACGAGCGCCTGCCCTGGCCGCACACCGCCGCCATGGGCGTGCAGCACGTGATCGCCATGTTCGGCGCCACCGTGCTGGCCCCCATCCTCATGGGTTTTGACCCGAACGTTGCCATCCTGATGAGCGGCATCGGCACGCTGATCTTCTTTCTCATCACCGGCGGCAAGGTGCCCAGCTACCTGGGTTCGAGCTTTGCTTTCATCGGCGTGGTGATCGCGGCCACGGCCTATGCAGGCAAGGGGCCGAACGCCAACATCGGCGTGGCGCTGGGCGGCATCATCGCCTGCGGCGCGCTCTACACCCTGATCGGTGTGGTGGTTCAGGCGATCGGCACCGGCTGGATCGAACGCTTCATGCCGCCGGTGGTCACCGGCGCGGTGGTCGCCGTGATCGGCCTGAACCTGGCGGGCGTGCCGGTCAAGAACATGGCCGCTGGCGACTTTGACGCCTGGATGCAGCTGGTCACTTTTGTGAGCGTCGGTCTGGTGGCCGTGTATTCGCGCGGCATGGTGCAGCGGCTGCTGATCCTGGTGGGCCTGATCGTGGCCAGCGTGATTTACGCGGTGCTCACCAACGGCCTGGGCCTGGGCAAGCCGCTGGACCTCTCGGGCGTGATGAGCGCCGCCTGGTTTGGCCTGCCCACGCTGGCCGCGCCGGTGTTCGACGGCCGCGCCATGCTGCTGATTGCACCGGTGGCCATCATCCTGGTGGCCGAAAACCTGGGGCACATCAAGGCCGTGACCGCCATGACCGGCAAAAACCTGGACACCTACATGGGCCGTGCCTTCATTGGCGACGGTGTGGCCACCATGGTCAGCGGCGCTGGTGGCGGCACCGGCGTGACGACGTATGCCGAAAACATCGGTGTGATGGCCGCCACCCGCATCTACTCCACCGCGATCTTCCTGGTGGCCGCGCTGATGGCCGTGCTGCTGGGCTTCTCGCCCAAGTTCGGCGCGCTGATCCAGGCCATCCCGCTGCCGGTGATGGGCGGTGTGTCGATTGTGGTGTTCGGCCTGATTGCCGTGGCCGGCGCCAAAATCTGGGTGGACAACAAGGTCGACTTCTCGGAGAACAAGAACCTGATCGTGGCCGCCGTCACGCTGGTGCTGGGCACCGGTGACTTCACGCTCAAGTTCGGTCCGTTTGCACTGGGCGGCATCGGCACCGCCACCTTCGGCGCCATCCTGCTGTACGCGCTGCTGAGCTGCCGCTGCAACAAAAACCGCTGAGCAGTTTCAGAATTGAACGCGACTGCACAGGCGTATGCACCCGCCATACGCATGCAGCCGCTTGCACCCACACCGATGCCATCGACACCGGCACGGGGTCATGAAGGGCAGGGGGTGGGGTGCATGGCTGTTCGATGCTGTTTTTGTACAGACTGATACAGCGATCAGGATGATTGCTTTGCCCTGATGGTTTTCGGTTGCGCCCCTCTGCCGATTGGTGGAGGGGCGTTTTTTTTGGGGTCGCAATCGCACATGCTAATCGCAAGGCAACAGCCAAGATACGTTAATATCGTTATATTTACTGCAAACGTGTAAATTGGTGGAATCCCCTAAGTTCGCAAGTCACCGTGGTGATTTTTGGTCGAAGCCATGGATGTTCGAGACGCCGACCAGGTTGCTTCATTACACAGGCGTCGCGTTCAACGTTGAGCTGCGCAGGGGCGCGAAAGTCATCAGGCTTGACGAAGCAACACTCCCCAGCTTCAAGTCTTACAAGCTGGCCTGCGGGGCCGGCGAGCACGATTTTGCAAATCACCTGGTTGCGCTGCAGCGCGAGGCTGCAGCTTGGTACGACCAATACGCCGAAGGACTCCTTGGGTTCTGAGAATCTTTGGTGAAGATCAGGACCCCATCTCGCCGCGATGAACTCCATCCAACTTCTTCCCTGTGCTTTTTCCTTCAAAGCATAGAGAGCTGGTTTCTTTCTGCTGACATCCGCTGCGCCAGTCGGGTGCCAAGAGGGTTTTGATCGGGATGGTCCAGTGCTGGACTTTGAGCCGGGCCTTGTCGTTGACGGCATCGACCGGGTCACGGCTCAGAGCCAGGGACAGTGAGGTCTTCAGCCAGTTGCTGGCACCGTCACGCTGTCCAGCTGCCGCTTTTGCCGCCGTGCTTTTCCAGCAGCTTCACATCGGTGATGACCATGCCGCGGTCGGCGGCCTTGCACATGTCGTAAATGGTGAGCAGAGCCACCTGCACGGCGGTCAGCGCTTCCATCTCCACGCCGGTCTGACCGACGTTTTCTGCGGTGGCGGTGCAGACCACCTCGGACGCTTCAGGAAGCACCTCGAACTCCACCGCCACGCGCGTGAGCGCGATCGGGTGGCACAGCGGGATCAGGTCGCTGGTTTTCTTGGCGCCCATGATGCCGGCCAGGCGCGCAATGCCCAGCACATCGCCCTTTTTGGCGGTACCCGACTGGATCAAGGCCAAGGTGTCCGCCTGCATGCGGATGCGGCCGGTGGCGACGGCCACCCGATGCGTGTTGGCCTTGGCGCCCACATCCACCATGTGGGCCTGGCCTTGGGCATCAAAGTGGGTCAGGGGGGAGTTGTTCGCGCTCATAAAACCGGCCAGACAAAGGATTTACAGAAGGTTGACGACAATGGCGCATGATACGTTCAATCCCCTGACCGCCCGACCTGTCCAGACCTTGAAAGCCCCGCACACCATCCCTTTGCGCTCCCCCCGTTGGCCGTCCCGCCTGGGCCTGACCGTGCTGGCCTGGAGCCTGTGCATGGGCCCGGCCTGGCCACAGCGCAGCGCCTTGCCCGCGCTGGGCGAAGGCGAAGCCATTTCGGTGGCGGCCGAGCGCCAGTTGGGTGACCGCATCATTCGCGAGCTCTACCGCGACCCGGACTATCTGGAAGACGCGGTGCTGGACGAATACATCCACAAGCTCTGGACACCGCTGGTGGATGCGGCCGCAAGCCGCGGCGAGCTCTCCCCCGAACTGCGCGAGCGATTTGCCTGGCGCATCCTGCTGGGCAAGGACCGCTCGGTCAACGCCTTCGCCCTGCCCGGTGGCTACCTGGGCGTGCACCTGGGCCTGATCGCGGTGGTCACCTCGCGCGACGAACTGGCCTCGGTGCTGGCGCACGAACTCAGCCACGTGACACAGCGCCATATCGCGCGGCAGATGGAGGCCCAGGGACGCATGACGCCCTGGGTGATCGGCTCACTGATTCTGGGTGCTTTGGCCGCAAGCAAGAACCCGCAGGCCACGCAAGCCCTGGTGGTCGGAGGGCAAGCGGCTGCGATCCAGTCGCAGCTGAGCTATTCACGCGACATGGAGCGCGAGGCAGACCGCATCGGCTTTGGTGTGCTGTCCGAAGCCGGCTACGACCCGCGTGGTTTCGTGACCATGTTCGGCAAGCTGCAGCAGGCCGCTGGCGTCAACGACAACGGCAGCTACCCCTACCTGCGCAGCCACCCGCTCACCACCGAGCGCATCGCCGACATGCAAAGCCGGCTGCCCCTGGGCGTGGCCATCACAGGCGGTCTGCAGGACATGGAACAGGCCATGGTTTCTGCACGGGCACGGGTGTTGTCACAGTCACAGGTCGACAGCCTGCGCGCCTGGACACAACTGCCGGTGAACCTGCCAGCCCAAGCCACCTCTGCGCAAAAGGCCGGCGCCCTGTATGCGGCCACTCTGGCCCATCAGCTGCTGCGCGAACCGGAAGCGGCACGCCAACAGTGGCAAAACCTGCAATCGCTGACGACCCGGAACACCGCAGCGGCACGCCTGAGCCGTCTGCTGGGGGCCGAACTGCAGGCCGCACGGGGCGAATACCCCCAGGTGGTGCAGGCCCTGCAACCGTCCTCCATGACCCCCCGCTGGCCACGCCCAGAACTGGTGGCCACGGCCCAATCCTTGGCCCACCTGCCCACCCATCCGGCCACCAACACCGTGGTGCAGCAGCTGCGCCAGCAAGTGCAAGGCAACCCGCACGATGCCCAGGCCTGGAACCTGTTGGCCACGCTGCTGGCCGGGCAAGGGCAGAAACTCGGCTCGCTGCGGGCCGAGGGTGAGGCCCAACTGGCCCGAATGGACCTGCAAGGCGCCCTCGACCGTTTTCGCGCCGCGCAGGATGTGGCGCGGCTGGGCAGGCTGCAGGCCGGGGACCACATCGAGGCCTCGATCGTGGACACCCGGGTCCGGCAAATTCAGGAGCAGCTGCGCGAGATGCAGAAAGAGCGTTGAGCCGCCCCGTTCAGGCGGCCGAGGACGGATGGCGCCGGCTGGTCCAGGCACCCAGGGCCAGCACCCCCACCACCGCCACACCGTAGGTCAGCCAGTGCAGCCATGCCATCGAGGGCACATCAAACACCGGGTCGAGCAGGGGCTCACCCACAATCATCTTGGCTGCGGTGAAAGCCAGCACGGCGGCACCTGCCTGGATGATGATGGGGAAGCGTTCGACCAGCTTGAGCACCACCGAGCTGCCGAACACGACGATGGGCACGCTCACCAGCAAACCAATGATCACCAGATCCCAGGAACCATGGGCGGCGCCGGCCACGCCCAACACGTTGTCCACCCCCATCAGCGCGTCGGCCACGATGATGGTTTTCATGGCACCCCAGAACGTGGAAGCGGCCGGCCCGTGCTCATCGCCCTCGCCGGTGTCGGCAATCAGTCGGTAGGCGATCCACAGCAGGCCCAGACCCCCCACCAGCATCAGGCCGGGGATCTGCAACAGCCAGACCACGCACAGCGTCATGACGCTGCGCACGGCAATGGCGCCCACCGTGCCCCAGACGATGGCTTTTTTCTGCAGGTCGGAGGGCAGGTTGCGGGCAGCAAGAGCAATCACGATGGCGTTGTCGCCAGCCAGCACCAGGTCAATCAGGATGATGGCCAGCAGGGCAGACCACCAGGAAGCAGACAGGAATTCCATGAACGGGTTTCTCCGGAAAGTTTTTCAGACCCGTGAGGCTTTCGTCCGGACAAGCGCCCCAGCGCAAGCGCTGGATGCAAACCCCCGACAAAGCCCAACAGGCATTCGTCGAAGGTCTTGCTCGGCCCGGGAGATGCCGGGCCCGACATACCGGAAACCTTGCGGGCTTCGACTTGACGGCGTGCCGATGACAGGTCAGTGCCTGCCAGAGGGAGCTACTCCCCTTCAGGAAGCGATTACAACCCGGACCTCAAATCCTCATGCCAGCCGGGGATATCGACGGCCGGCAACGGCTATGATCGCCGTCCTGCAACACACACCATGGCCGGAATCCACATCACCGACATCGAAGCCGCCATCAACCATTGGCGTGCCAAGAACCCCTCGCCTGACGGGGTAACGCTGCCGCGCGAGCTGCGCGCGCTGGCGGAGGTGTATGCGCTGATGGTGTTCCACAAGCAGGATCTGGCCGACGAGTTCACGCTGCCCCGCGAAGCGGCTGAGGCCTTTCAGGACTGGTATGCCACCACGCCCGACACGCCGTGCATCGCCATCTGCTCGACCAGCCAGGGCGATGAATCCTGCAAAGGCTGCGGTCGCACGTTTGAAGAGGTTCAGCTGTGGACCGAGATGAGCGCTGGCGAGAAACGCGCCGTCTGGCGCCGCATCACGCTCGAAGGCACCTCCTGGCGCTTCAACAAGTACGCCGAGCGCGCCGCCGAAGACCGCCAGCAGACCAAGGCCGCCGCCGAAGCACAGACCCTGCTGCCCCTGTAGGAGCGCGCCCCTACAACGAACTACCAGCCCAGCCCCAGATGCAGCGGCAGGTAAACCGCCATGCCCAGCACAATGGTCAGCAGCACATTTTTGCTGCGAAAGTAAACGGCAGTACCGGCGGCGGCAGCAAACAGCCGTGCGTCCTGCCACGTGCCGATCAGCTGTCCTTGCGACATGACGATCTCGGGAATCACCACGGCCGACAAGGCCGCAATCGGGGCGTATTGCAGGCCACGCTGCGCCCAGGCAGGCAGGTGCCAGGGCTTGTCGGACATGAAGAAAAAGCTGCGGGTGAGCACGGTCACGCCCGCCAGGCCTGCGATGACCGCCAGGGTCCAGAAATCGGTGCCGTTCATGCGGTTTTCCCTTGTGGGCGCAGACGCTCGACCGTCAGGCACAGGATCACGGCCACCGCGATTGCGAACACGATGTTGAGCTTGAGCGGCAGGGCGTAAGCCGCCACGGCCGCCGCCCCGGCAACCGCTGCCGACAGGATGCGCATGCGCGAGCTGGCCAGAGAGCACTGCACCCCCAGCAGGCACAGGATGCCGGCAAAGCCCAGGCCCCAGGCGGTCGGAATCATGTTGGCCAGTGCAATTCCAATCAGGCTGGCACCCATCCAGCTGAGCCAGTTGAGGAAATCATTGCCCGCCAGATAGGCTTCCTGCTCCAGCTTTTCTGCCGGGGTGTGGCCGGGCTGGTGGTATTTGCGGGTGAACAGCACGTAGCTGATGTCGGCCGTCATGTAACCGTGCACCAGACGCTGCCACAGCGGCAGGTGCATCAGAAACGGCCGCAGGTGCAGGCTGAACACCACAAAGCGCAGGTTCACGCAAAAGCCTGTGGCCAGAATCACCCAGGCCGGCGCACCCGCAACAATCAGCGGAATGGCCGCCAGCTGCGAGCTGCCGGCAAACACCGTGAGCGTCATGGCCACGGCTTCGAACACGCTCATGCCGGACTTGACCATGGCCACCCCGGTCATCAGGCCCCAGGCGGCAATGCCCGGCGACTGCGGGGACACATCGCGCATGCCCTCACGGAAGGCCGGATGGCGATAGAGGTGGGGCAGGAAAAACATCAGGCCGCTTTCAGGCTTTGGCCTGGCTGCAAGGGGCAGCCGCGCAAAAAGTCAGCGGCATTCAGGCGCTTGCCGCCGGGGCGCTGCAGCTGCGTCAGGCACAGCTGACCCGCGCCGCAGGCCACACGCACGCCACTGGCATCGGCGCTGACCACCGTGCCAGGGGCTGCAGGCTGCGACCGCGGCTCGGCGGTGGCCGCCCAAAGCTTGAGGGTTTCGGTAGCGCCGTTGTGCGTGAGCGGCACCGTCATGCCGGGGAAAGGGTCGAAGGCACGGATGCGGCGGGCCAGCACCTCGGCGCTCAGGGTCCAGTCGAGCGCGGCTTCGGCTTTCTCGATCTTGTGGGCGTAGGTGATGCCCTCGGTAGGCTGCGGCGTGCGCGTGAGGGCGTCAGGATTGGCGAGCGCCTGCACGATGCACTCGCCACCCAGGGCAGCGAGCTGGTCGTGCAAGATGGCGGTGGTGGCATCAGGCGCGATCGCCAGAGTGCGCACCAGCAGCATGTCGCCGGTGTCCAGCCCCGCGTCCATCTGCATGATGGTGATGCCGGTCTCAGGATCACCCGCCTCGATGGCGCGGTGGATGGGCGCGGCGCCGCGCCAGCGCGGCAGGATGGAGGCGTGGATGTTCAGGCAACCCCGCGGTGGCAGATCGAGGGTCCACTGCGGCAGGATCAGGCCGTAAGCGGCCACCACCATGCATTCGGGATTTGCCGCCAACAGCGCCTCGCGCGCGGCTGCGGCCTCATCAGGATATTTGCCGTCCAGGCGCAGGCTGCGCGGCTGCGCCACAGGCACGCCGTGGTCCTGTGCCCACTGCTTGACGGGCGAAGCCTGCAGCTTCATGCCGCGGCCGGCCGGGCGGTCGGGCTGGGTCAGGACCAGGACGATCTCGTGGCCGGCGGCATGCAAAGCCGCCATGGCTTCGCGCGCGAATTCGGGGGTGCCCGCAAAAACCAGACGCATGGGCTTGCCTCAGCGCTCGTCGCGCAGGGCCTTCGCCAGCTTGGTCTTGATGCGGCCCTGCTTGAGGGGCGAGAGGTATTCGACAAACACCTTGCCCATCAGGTGGTCCATCTCGTGCTGGATGCAGACGGCCAGCAGGCCATCGGCTTCGAGGGTTTGTTCCTTGCCCTCGCGGTCCAGCGCCTTGACCTTGACGGCCGTGGCGCGCTCCACGCCGTCGTAGATGCCAGGCACCGACAGGCAGCCCTCGTCGCCCTTGACGCGCTCCGGGCTGGACCAGGTGATCTCGGGGTTGATCAGCACCAGCGGCTGGTCGCGTTCCTCGGACACGTCAATCACGATCAGGCGCTCGTGCACATCGACCTGCGTGGCGGCCAGGCCAATGCCTTTGGCCTCGTACATGGTCTCGAACATGTCGTCGATGGTTTGCTGCAGGCGCGCGTCAAAAGCCTGCACGGGCTGGGCCACTTTGTGCAGGCGCGGATCGGGGTATCGGAGGATGGGAAGCAAGGCCATGGGCTGTATTTTCGCAGGCCTGCGAAGTCCTTGCCGTCACCTCCGCTTTCGCCCAGAATGGATCGCAGAGTCCGACCACAAAAGGACCAAGGGGAGGAGACCATGCTGATGGAGCGTGAGGAACTGGGCGCCTGGCTGCGCCTGCTGCAGACCCCGGGCGTTGGCCCGGAAACGGCGCGCAAGCTGCTCGCGGCCTTCGGGCCGCCCCAAGCCATCCATCGGCAACCGCCCTCGGCGTGGGCCGCCGTGGTGGGCCAACGGGTGGCGCAAGCCATGGCCACCGAACCCGAAGACCTGGCCACACTGGTGCAAGCGACCTGGGCCTGGTTGCAAAACGATCCCGCCCACCGCGCCATCGTCACGCTGGGCGACGAGGACTACCCGGCCCCGCTGTTGCAGACCGAAGACCCGCCCTGCCTGCTCTACGCCATGGGCTGCACCGCGCAGTTGCGGCACCTGCGCAGCAGCCAGGCACTGGCCATCGTCGGCAGCCGCAACCCGACACCGCAGGGGCGGCTCAACGCCCGGGCCTTTGCACAACACCTGACGCAGACTGGCCTGACCATCGTCTCGGGTCTGGCGCTGGGCGTGGATGGCGCCGCACACGAGGGCGCGCTGGACGGCGCCGCTGCCGGCCAGTGCGCCACCATCGCCGTGGTCGGCACCGGACTGGACCGGGTCTACCCCCGACAGCACCTGCCACTGGCCCACCGCATCGCGCAGCATGGCCTGATCCTGTCCGAATACCCGCTGGGCACCCCGCCACGCCCAGAGAACTTTCCGCGCCGCAACCGCATCATTTCAGGCCTGAGCCAAGGCACGCTGGTGGTCGAGGCGGCACTCGAGTCGGGCTCGCTCATCACCGCCCGACAGGCGCTGGAACAGGGCCGCGAGGTTTTTGCCATCCCCGGCTCCATCCATTCCCCCCAAAGCCGGGGCTGCCACGCCCTCATCCGCCAAGGGGCCAAGCTGGTCGAGTCGGTGCAGGACGTACTCGAAGAACTGCGCGTGCCCGACCCGTTTGCGCAGGTGCCGCTGGCCCTCGACACCCCGCCGCACGACACACCCACGCCCGAACATGGCCTGCTGACCCTGCTCGGCCACGACCCGGTCGGGCTGGACGCCCTGCAGGCCCGCAGCGGCCTGGACACCGCACACCTGCAAGCCGAACTGCTGGATCTGGAGTTACAAGGAGAGGTGCAGCGGCTGCCGGGCGGGTTGTTTCAAAGGCTGGTGCGAGGGTGAGGCATGGCAGAAAACACCCTCAACCTGTACAATTCGCTGTACATAAATCCCATCCGCTCAAGCGCCATGCAAGTCATCAGCTACACCGACGCCCGCAATTCGCTGAAGTCCGTCATGGACAAGGTGATCGAAGACCAGGCCCCCACGCTCATCCACCGCAGAGAAGGTGGCAATGCCGTGATCCTGTCCGAGGCGGCGTATTCGAGCATGCAGGAAACGCTGTACCTGCTTTCCAGCCCGGCGAACGCCCGACACCTGATGAAGTCGGTGGCCCAGGCCAAAGCCGGCAAGGCCAAACGGCGTGAACTGCTGGAGCCATGAGGGAAATCCATTTCACGCCCGACGCCTGGGACGCTTACGTCTGGTGGCAAGGTCAGGACCGCAAAACGCTCAAACGCATCAACACCCTGCTGCAGTCCGTGCAACGCGATCCGTTCAACGGCATAGGTAAGCCAGAACCCTTGGTCGGCAACCTGTCGGGTTTCTGGTCACGCCGCATCGACGAGACCCACCGTCTGGTGTACGAAGCCGATGAGGCGGCCATTCTGGTGGTGGCCTGCCGCTTTCATTACGACGACTGAGCCCCCCAAACAACAAGAGGCCCCGCAGGGCCTCTTGTTGATTCTGGCGGGTATCAGACCACCGCGCCGTGGTTCTCGTCGGACGGGTCGCCGTCCTTCTTGACCGGCTTGATCAGGTCTTCACGGGTCACACCCAGCCACATGGCAATGGCCGCGGCCACGAACACCGAGGAGTAGATGCCAAAGCAGATGCCAATCGTCAGCGCCATGGCGAAGTAGTGCAGCGTTTCGCCGCCGAACAGCAGCATGGACAGCACCATGATCTGCGTGGAGCCGTGGGTGATGATGGTGCGGCTGATGGTGGAAGTGATGGCGTTGTCGATGATCTCGACCGTGTTCATCTTGCGAAAGCGCCGGAAGTTCTCGCGGATGCGGTCGAAGATCACCACCGATTCGTTGACCGAGTAGCCCAGCACCGCGAGCACCGCCGCCAGCACCGCCAATGAGAATTCCCACTGGAAGAAGGCAAAGAAGCCCAGGATGATGATCACATCGTGCAGGTTGGCGATGATGGCCGAGACAGCGAACTTCCATTCGAAGCGGATGGCCAAGTAAAGCATGATGCCCGCCACCACAAAGGCCAGGGCCTTGAGGCCGTCTTCCATCAGTTCGTCGCCCACCTGCGGGCCCACGAATTCGGTGCGGCGCAGCGTCACATCCGGCGCGTCGGCTTTGAGGGCCGCCATCACCTTCTCGCTTTGCTGGGCCGAGCTCACGCCCTTCTGGGCAGGCAGGCGGATCATCACGTCGCGCGCGGTGCCGAAGTTCTGCACCTGCGTTTCGGCAAAGCCCAGTCCGGCCACGGTGCTGCGCACCTTGTTCAGGTCGGCCGGCTGGCTGTAGCTGACTTCCATCAGCGTGCCGCCGGTGAACTCGACCGACAGGTGCAGGCCTTTGGTGAACAGGAAGAACACCGCCAGCGCGAAGGTCAGGAAGGAAATCGCGTTGAAGACCAACGCGTGCTTCATGAACGGGATGTCTTTTTTGATCTTGAAAAACTCCATCGCTCGCTCTCCTTAATCGGCTTTCACCGCAGAACCGCCCTCGGGACGCCAGACGGTGCCGATCGACACGCTCTTGAGTTTCTTCTTGCTGCCGTACCAGAGGTTGACCAGGCCGCGCGAGAAGAACACGGCCGAGAACATGCTGGTCAGGATGCCCAGGCAGTGCACCACCGCAAAACCCCGCACCGGGCCCGAACCAAAGGCGAGCAGGGCGACACCGGCGATCAGGGTGGTGATGTTGGAGTCCAGAATCGTCGCCCAGGCGCGGTCAAAACCGGCGTGGATGGCCGACTGCGGGCTGGCGCCGTTGCGCAGCTCTTCACGCACGCGCTCGTTGATCAGCACGTTGGAGTCGATCGCCATGCCCAGGGCGAGGGCCATGGCGGCCATGCCGGGCAGCGTCAAGGTGGCTTGCAGCATGGACAGCAAGGCCACCAGCAGCAGCAGGTTGACGGCCAGCGCCAGGCTGGAGAACACACCAAACATGGCGTAGTACACGCACATGAAAGCGACGATGGCCAGGAAGCCCCAGGTCACGCTGTTGAAGCCCTTGGCGATGTTCTCGGCGCCCAGGCTGGGGCCGATGGTGCGTTCTTCGATGATTTCCATCGGCGCGGCCAGCGAGCCAGCGCGCAGCAGCAGCGCAGTGTCGTTGGCTTCCACCGTGGTCATGCGGCCGGAAATCTGCACGCGGCCACCACCAATTTCGGTGCGGATCACCGGCGCGGTCACGACCTCGCCCTTGCCCTTTTCGAACAGGATGATGGCCATGCGCTTGCCGACGTTTTCGCGGGTCACGTCCTTGAAGATGCGGGCACCCTTGGCGTCCAGCGTCAGGTTGACCACCGGCTCCTGCGTCTGGCTGTCAAAGCCGGGCTGGGCGTCGGTCAGGTTGTCGCCGGTCAGCACCACCTGCTTCTTGACGATGAGGGGACGACCATCGCGGTCCAGGTAGCGCTCGGTGCCAAAGGGCACGGCGCCCTGGCCCAGCTCGGCGCTGCGCGCTTCGGCGCTTTCGTCGACCATGCGCACTTCCAGCGTGGCGGTGCGGCCCAGGATGTCCTTGGCCTTGGCGGTGTCCTGCACACCGGGCAACTGCACCACGATGCGCTCCAGGCCCTGCTGCTGGATCACCGGTTCGGCCACACCGAGTTCGTTGATCCGGTTGTGCAGGGTGGTGATGTTCTGCTTGAGCGCCTGCTCCTGCACCTTGCGGGCGGCTTCGGGCTTCATGGTCAGGGTCAATCGGTATTCGCTGCCTTCGGTCGCTTCATTGACCAGCAGATCCGGGAACTGGCTGGCCAGCACGTTTTTGGCGCCGGCGAGCTGCTGGGCGTCGCGCAGGCGCAGCTCCAGGCTCTGGCCATTGCGGGCGATGCCGCCGTGGCGCACCTCTTTTTCGCGCAGCAGGCTGCGGATGTCACCGGCCAGCGACTCCACGCGCTGGGTCAGCGCGGCCTGCATGTCGACCTGCAACATGAAGTGCACGCCACCGCGCAGGTCCAGACCGAGGTACATGGGCGCGGCGTGCAGTGAAGCGAGCCAGGCCGGTGTGCGCGAGACCAGGTTCAGCGCCACCACATAGGGCGGATCGGCCGGGTCCGGGATCAGGGCCTTCTGGATCGCGTCCTTGGCCTTGAGCTGGTTGTCGGTGTTGTCAAAGCGGGCACGCACCGAGTTGCCTTCAAGCGCCAGCACCTGCGGCGCGAGTTGGGCCGCCTTGAGCGCGTCTTCCACCTTGCCCAGGGTGGCAATATCGACCTTGACCGTGGCCTTGCCCGAAGACACCTGCACGGCCGGCGCTTCGCCGAAGAAATTGGGGAGGGTGTAGAGGGCACCCAGGAGCAGCGCGATCACGATGATCGCGTACTTCCAGACCGGATAACGGTTCATGATGAATGGGGCGTTGAGCGTCGGCCTGGGCCGCGAACTGAGGAGGGCAGGCTGCACATCCGGCGCCGGACGTGCAGCTGCCGACTGTGATTACTTGAGGGTGCCTTTGGGCAGGACCTGCACCACGGCCTGGCGCTGCATCTGCACTTCCACGCCAGAAGCCAGTTCGACGCCGATGTAGGCGTCACCGATCTTGCTGACCTTGCCCAGCAGGCCGCCAGCGGTCACGATCTCGTCGCCCTTGGCCAGGGCGTCGACCATGGCGCGGTGCTCTTTCTGCTTTTTCATCTGGGGGCGGATCATGACGAAGTACAGCACTGCAAACATCAGCAGCAGCGGCAGCATGCTCATCAGGGTGGACTGCATGTCGCCACCGGCGGCAGCGGCAGGAGCGGTTTGGGCAAAAGCGGAAGAAATGAACATGGAGTCTCCACGGAAATCGTCAAAAAGAACGCTGCCCTGCACGGCCAAAGCCGCCAGCGCAGACCAACCAAGGATTGTATGCGGCGCTATCATGGCCCCGCCCATGCCCCTGAGCGGGGCAGGCTTTGCCCCCCACAACCCCTGCCGAGTGCGCGTTTGAGCTTTCCCGTCCGTCCCGTGGCCGCCCTGATGGGCTCTCTGGTGTCCCTGTGCGTGGGCACCTCCTTTGCCAAGAGTCTGTTTGCACAAATGGGGGCCACAGGCATTTCGGCCTACCGCATTGGCCTGGCCGCCTGGCTGCTGATTCTGGTGCTGCGGCCATGGCGTCGGCGCTGGTCCGTCAGCGATCTGCCGCCGCTGGCGCTGTATGGCGTGACGCTGGGCACCATGAACCTGCTGTTTTATCTCGCCATCGGCCGTATTCCTCTGGGCCTGGCCATCGCCATCGAATTCACCGGACCGCTGGCGGTGGCGTTGTGGACTTCGCACCGCGCCCTGGATTTGCTGTGGGTCGCTCTGGCTGCTGCGGGTCTGGGACTGATCCTGCCCTGGCAAGGCCTGCAAAGCGCAAGCGCACTGGACCTGGCCGGCATGGGCTTTGCGCTGGCGGCCGGCGTCTGCTGGGCGCTGTACATCGTCGTGGGGCAGCATGTGGCACGCCGTTATGGACGCGATGCCACCCCCATGGGCATGCTGGCCGCGGCGCTGGTGGTGGTGCCGGTCGGCCTGGCGTCGTCGGGCCCGGGGCTGCTGCGTCTGGAATGGCTGTGGCCGGGGCTGGTGGTGGCGGCACTGTCGAGCGCTTTGCCCTACGCGCTGGAGATGTACGCCCTCAAACACCTGCCCAAGCGCAGTTTCAGCATCCTGCTGAGCCTGGAGCCAGCGGTGGGCGCGGTGGCGGCCTGGATCATGTTGTCCGAAGCCCTGAGCGCGCAGCAATGGCTGGCGATCGCCTGTGTCATGACCGCCTCGATGGGCAGCGCCTGGTCGGTCAGGACGACTCCTGATCGCGGAAACGGTAGTCCTGCGCCGCCATGAGCTGCCAGCGGCCCTCGCCCTGGAGTTCGAGCACCCAGGCGTGGTATTTGAGGATGCTGGCCCGGTGACCGACGCTGATGGGCGTGGTCCGGGTGGCCATCAGCTGACGGTACAGCCGGGCTTCATTGGCCAGGTCCAGCGCACTGGTGGCTTCGTCCAGAAACGCAAAACGCGGCGCCGTCAGCAACAGCCGGGCAAAAGCCAGCCGCTGCTGCTCACCCATGGACAAGGTTCTGTCCCAGTCCTGCTCGTTGTTCAGCCCGCCCAGACGTTCGGCCAGGTCCGGCAGGTTGACCTGCTCGAGGACCTCCAGCATGCGCGCATCGTCGATGCGGCGATCGAGGTGGGGGTAAAGCAGCTGGTTTCGCAGACTGCCGCCCAGCATCATGTAGGGCTGCTGGGGCAAAAACAGCATGTGCTGCGCCGCCGGATGCAGGATGCGTCCACCACCCGAGGGCCACAAACCGGTGATGGTGCGCAGCAAGGCGCTCTTGCCCACACCGCTGGGTCCGACAATCAACAAGCCCTCACCCGGCTCCACCACCAGCGACAGATGCCGCAAAAGTTGGCGCGCCGGTGCGGGCGTCTGCACCGTGAGGTCTTCCAGCCGAAGTTCATCGGCGCCTTCGACGGTTTCGGCCGGGATGTCGGTTTTGGGACGGCGTGGTGGCGCCTGCAGGGTCTGGAAGAACGCATCGAGCCGATCCACGCCAGCGGCAAAACGCGTCAGGCTTTCAAAGTTGTCCACCACCAAAGAGATGGCCGCCAGCACCGCGGTGAACGCCCCTGCCGCCTGTACCGCACGCCCCACCTCCATCTCGCCCGACAGCACATGCGAGGCGATGATGGCGCTGGGCAGCACCAGCGTGAGCATGCTGTAGGCGTACTGGAACAGATTGAGGAAGAACTGCCGGTTGATCAGCTGGTTGAAGTTGTCGAAGGCGCTGACAAAGCGGTGCTTGACCTGCTGCAGCTCTTGCGCCTCGCCCTGGTACAGGGCAATCGATTCGGCGTTTTCACGCACCCGGATCAGGCTGAAACGCAGATCGGCCTCGCGCCGCAGCTGCCGAAAATTCAGCAAGGTCATCGGCTTGCCGAACACCCACAGGGTGGTGAGCGTGCCCACGGTGGCGTACAGCACCAGAAAGTAGACCAGCTCGTGCGAGATCGACCACAGCACCCGGCTGAAGGCGGTCAGCTGGATCAGCGAACCCATCAGGATCAGGCCGAAAAACAGCGACTTCTGGGTGAAGGTGTTGATGTCTTCGGCGATCCGCTGGTCGGGGTTGTCGATCGAGACATGGGCGTTGAGATCGTAGAACTTCTGGTGGCTGAAATAGCGGCCCAGAAAGCGGTAGGTGAGCCAGCGCCGCCAGTGGTTGCCCAGTCGGTCACGCACAAAGTAATACAGCGCGTAGGTCGGCACCGCGCCACACACCCACAGCACGCACCAACGCACGGCCGACCAGAAGCGCTGGCTGTCACCGGCCGCCAGCGCCGACATGAACTCGCCGGTTTCCTGGTTGATCAGCACCGCAAAACCGGTCTGCACCAACAACAGCGCCGCCAGAAGGGCCAGAAAACCGCGGGCCTGCCATTTTTCTTCGGAGCGCCAGTAAGGCGCGGCGATGCCGAGGTAGCGGCTCCAGAGTCGGTGGTTGGCGGTTTTCATGGCGGGCTCGGCCCCGAAGCATCGGGCTTTCAGCGCCAGCGTGTCAACTCGATGTGCACGCTGCCCGTGTCGCCACTGAGCGTCACGGCACCGTCCTGTACGGTGGCCTGCAGCTGCATGCTGCGCTCGGCCATGCGGGCCAGTTCCTGAGAGGCCTCGGTGGGCACACGCCAGACCTGCAGCTTGTCCAGCCGGGTGAGTTTGCCTTCAATGCCTTTCCACCAGACGTCGGCGGAATGGCTGAAACAGTACAGCCGCACGGCATCGGCCTTCTGGCAGGCTTTGGTCAGGGGTTTGTCTTCAGGCTGACCCACTTCGACCCACAAGCGCGTCTGCCCCGTGAAGTCCTTGAGCCAGAGGTCCGGATCGTCCGGGTCGGACAGGCCGGCGCCAAAAGCCAGCGTGCCGTCACCGCCGCAGGTGTCCTGCAGCTCGTGGGCATTGAGGGCCAGCGCCAGCAGGCGGATCATCATGCGCTCGTCGGTCTCGCTGGGGTGGCGGGCCAGGGTCAGCGCATGGTCGGCGTAGTAGCCGTGGTCGATGTCGGCGATCGAGAGATTCGCCTTGTAGATGGTGGACTTGAGGGCCATAGGTTCTTTGTAGGAGCGCGCCCCTGCGCGCGAATGCGGTTGGCAGATTCGGCCGCAGGGGCGGCCTCCTACAGGGATCAGGCACCGGGCTCTGTGGGAGCGCGCCCCTGCGCGCGAAGGCGGTTGACAGATTCGGCCGCAGGGGCGGCCTCCTACAGAGGATGGATCAGACGCGGCGCGCCAGCTCGGCGGCCTTGCCCACATAGGTGGCGGGCGTCATGGCCAGCAGGCGGTCCTTGTCGGCCTGCGGGATCTCCAGGCTGGCAATCAACTTGTGCAGGTCGGCCGCGGTCACGGTCTTGCCGCGCGTAACTTCCTTGAGCTTTTCGTAGGCACCCTGCACACCGTAGCGGCGCATCACGGTCTGGATCGGCTCGGCCAGCACTTCCCACGACGCATCCAGGTCGGCGGCCAGCGCTTCTTCGTTGAGTTCGAGCTTGTTCAGGCCGGTCATGAGCGAGGCGTAGGCCAGCGCGGTGTAGCCCAGGCCCACGCCGATGTTGCGCAGCACGGTCGAGTCGGTCAGGTCACGCTGCCAGCGGGAGATCGGCAGCTTTTCGCTCAGGTGCTTGAGCACCGCATTGGCCAGGCCCAGATTGCCTTCGGCGTTCTCGAAGTCGATCGGGTTGACCTTGTGCGGCATGGTGCTGGACCCGATCTCGCCGGCCTTGAGCTTTTGCTTGAAGTAGCCCAGGCTCACATAACCCCAGATGTCGCGCGCCAGGTCGATCAGGATGGTGTTGGCGCGGGCCGTGGCGTCAAACAGTTCGGCCATGTAGTCGTGCGGCTCGATCTGGATGCTGAAGGGCTGGAAGGTCAGGCCCAGACCCCAGTCGCTGCTGGCGGTTTCGCCCAGCTCGGGTGTTTCGACCACTTTGCGGGCAAAGGCTTCCCAGTCGAAGTCGGGCCAGGCCGACAGGTGGGCGTTGTAGTTGCCCACGGCGCTGTTCATCTTGCCCATGAGCTTGACGGCGGCGATCTTGTCGCGGCAGCCCGACGAGCGCACCACCACGTTGGCCAGCTCCTTGCCCACGGTGGTGGGGC
>JACCDX011247190.1_pt1 | contig 22705 bp, 25 predicted proteins | sample 7449681 | NCBI WGS metagenome assembly JACCDX01 (sample SAMN15323450, study PRJNA562643) | freshwater metagenome | isolation source: river surface water | place: USA:Blue River Watershed | collected 2017-08-18
CGTCTTCTAGACCCGTTTTGAGGATGGGACAAAATAACACCAAGAGATATTAAGGATTATTTTAAGTGCGCGTTAACGTAATCAATCGCTTGCTGCACTGTTGTGATTTTCTCTGCTTCTTCGTCAGGAATTTCGCAATTGAACTCTTCTTCAAGCGCCATAACCAATTCAACTGTGTCGAGTGAATCAGCACCCAAATCATCTACGAAAGAAGATGAGTTTTTAACATTGGCTTCTTCTACACCTAATTGTTCTACAACAATTTTTTTGACGCGTTGTTCGATGTCAGACATCTTTTACCCCTTAAATTTATAGAAATACTCTCTAAAAGCCCTACCATTTTAACAAAAAGCGGCAGGATTACAAAAAACTTACGTTGAAAATTACGCCATATACATCCCGCCATTCACATGAATAGTTTCTCCTGTGATGTAAGCGGCTGATGGTGAAGCTAAAAATACGACAGCGGCTGCAATATCTTTATCTGAACCTAATCTGCCCAAAGGGATATGTTGCAATAAATTGTTTCTATGTTCTTCGGACAACTCTCTGGTCATGTCTGTGTCGATAAATCCAGGTGCCACGCAGTTGACGGTAATATTACGGCTGCCTAGTTCTTTGGCCAATGACTTGGTAAACCCAGAAATGCCAGCTTTAGTGGCGCAATAATTGGTCTGACCTGCATTCCCCATATGGCCTACCACAGAAGAAATGCTGATAATACGTCCGGTTCTTGCTTTCATCATCGGGCGCAGCACAGCCTGTGACATTCTAAAAACAGAGGTCAAATTGGTAGAAATAACTGAATTCCAATCCTCATCAGACATTCTCATCAGTAAAGTATCTTTGGTAATGCCAGCATTATTCACCAATACACTGACATCTCCATATTGTTCAGAAATTTGCTTTAGCGCAGCTTCAATTTGAGCGGCATCATTGACATCTAGCACTATCCCAGTCCCTTGAATATTGGCTTGCTTTAATGCTTCAGAAATTTTATCTGCGCCAGCTTGGCTAGTCGCACTGCCAATAACGATAGCACCCTGCTCACCCAATGCATATGCAATTGCAGCACCAATGCCACGACTGGCGCCAGTGACTAAAGCGATTTGTCCTTGTAACATCATTCGATACTCCCCTATCCTTAGGCGCTTAAGCTTTTTGCTTCGGCCAATGCATCATTATTAACAAGCGCCACGCAATTGAAATCGTCTACGATGCGCTTGGCTAAACCCGCCAAGACTTTACCTGGTCCACATTCGAAAGCTTGGGTAATTCCTTGTTGGCGAAGGGTTTGAACGGTCTCCACCCATCGCACTGGGCTGTACAGCTGACGCACCAAAGCATCTTTGATTTTTTCTGCGTCTTGATAGGCTGTTACATCAGCATTCTGAAACACTTGAGCCTTTGGCATAGCAAATTGTACATTTTGCATATAGCTTGCTAGTTTATCCGCGGCTGGTTTCATTAGGGCACAATGAGAAGGCACGCTGACAGGGAGTAGCAATGCACGTTTTGCACCCTTGGCTTTTGCGGCTTCCATGCCACGTTCAACCGCCTCACGATGACCCGCAATTACAACCTGACCCGGAGAGTTAAGATTCACAGCTTGCAACACTTGTCCCATAGAGGCTGAGAGGCAAACTTCATTCACAGCGCTATCCTCTAAACCAAGGATTGCCGCCATCGCACCAACGCCCTCAGCAACAGCACCCTGCATCACTTCGGCACGGTATCTTACAAGCGGCAATGCATCTTCAAAACTGATGACCCCTGCGGCGACCAAAGCAGTATATTCACCAAGACTATGCCCCGCCATCGCGCTCGGCATAGTGCCAATTTCGGATTGCCATAATTTCCAAGTGGCAATACCAGCGATTAGCATCAATGGTTGTGTGTTGGTGGTTTGATTTAATAGCTCATTAGGCTCAGTTGCCATACTCCAAACATCTTGTTTAAGGATGTCAGCCGCATGTTCGAATGTTTGTTTAATAATGGCGTGATCCGCTAGTCCACTCATCATACCCACTGATTGAGAACCTTGTCCCGGAAATAACATCGCAAATTGCATATCTACCTCTTTAAAATTTCAGTAAAACAGAGCCCCAAGTAAATCCACCCCCAAAAGCTTCCATCAGAATGGTCTCGTTTTTCTTAATACGCCCATCTCTCACAGCAACATCCAGTGCGAGCGGAATCGATGCTGCTGAAGTATTGCCATGCTCGTCAACAGTCACAACGACGCGCTCCATACTCATACCAAGCTTTTTTGCTGTAGATTGCAGTATACGAATATTGGCTTGATGAGGAACCAGCCAATCTATGTCTGATTTGCTCATTCCGTTGGCGATGAGGGTCTCGTCTACGATGGCATCCAAAGTATTCACAGCCATTTTGAACACTGCGTTACCTTCCATTTTGATGGTCTTGTCGCCTGATAAATCAGACACCCCCTGCGGTACTGTTAAAAGGTCAATATGACTGCCATCGGCGTGAATATGACTAGAAAGTATGCCTGGCTCAGCGCTGGCCTGAAGCACCACTGCGCCAGCACCGTCACCCCATAAAATACAATTGCTGCGATCGCTCCAGTCAGTGATTCTTGACATGGCGTCCGCACCAATGACCAAAGCACAAGAGGACATCCCTGAACGAATGAACTGGTCTGCCACTGACAGTGCATAAACGAAACCACTACAAACAGCTTGAATATCAAATGCTGGGCACTCATGCATATTCATTTTCTTTTGCAGTATGCATGCCGAGCTGGGGAAAGTTCTATCTGGTGTGGTGGTGGCAAAAATAATGAGGTCAATATCGGACTGCGCGATTCCTGCTGCATCAATAGCGCGTTGAGCAGCAATCAGGGCCATATCTGTAGTTGCCTGATTTTCTGCAATGATATGCCGCTTACGAATACCAGTCCGGGTAAATATCCACTCATCAGTGGTATCAACCATTTTTTCTAAGTCTGCATTGGTAAGAACCTTCTCGGGCAAGTAACTACCTGTGCCGATGATTCGAGAATATCTTGCCGCTTTGGTCATATAAAAGCCTTTTAAAAACCACTGTAACTTATTGAATTGGTGTGGAAGATTGTTGATTTAACTTGGCATGCTCTATTTCAAGCTGGGCGGAAATTTTTTCGACAATATTATTTCTAGCCTCTTCTACCGCCTTCAAAATAGCGTGCTCAAATCCAAAAGCATCTGTTCCACCATGACTTTTTACCACAACTCCGCGCAAACCGAGAAAGCTAGCACCATTATATCGTCTAGGATCTAGATCTTTTTTGAAGGCTTTGATGACAGGCATGGCTAATAAAGCTGCAAATTTAGTAAAAGCGTTACGCTTAAACTCTTTGGTGAGAAAAGCGCCAATCATATGCGCTAAACCCTCGGAGGTTTTTAATGCGACATTACCGACAAAACCGTCACAAACAACCAAATCGGTTGTGCCGCGATAAATGTCATCGCCTTCAACATTACCAAAGAAATTTAAATGGCTGGCACGTAATAATTCAGCGGCCTTTTTAACAACCTCATTACCCTTGATATCTTCTGAGCCGATATTGAGCAATCCAACGGATGGATTATCTTTGTGCTCTACAGTATTGACTAACATCGCGCCCATAATGGCGAATTGAAGCAAATGCTCTGGGGTGCAGTCTGCATTGGCACCCAAATCGAGCATGTAGGTTGTGCCTTTTTCATTCGGCAACGCTGCTGCAATCGCAGGTCTGTCAATACCAGGCAGAGTTTTCAGCACGAATCGAGCGGTGGCCATCAGTGCGCCAGTATTGCCGGCACTCACACAGGCAGAAGCCACTCCATCTTTGACAAGATTAATTGCCACTCGCATGGAGGAATCTTTTTTGTTTTTAAGTGCGCTTTGTGGTGATTCATCCATTTCCACCACTTCGCTGGCATGGTGAACTTCAATTTGAGGATGATGATTAATCTTTTGGAAATTCAAAGATTGCGCAATGATATCTTGCTGACCGACAAGAATAACTCGAACATCGGGGTGTCGTTCTAAAAAAGAAAGGGTTGCAGGAACGGTCACTTTTGCACCGTGGTCCCCACCCATCACATCTACGGCAATCGTGACTGTCATTGTGATTTATCTATGAATGAATGCCATGAAAAAAGCCATAAAGTCATAAGACTTCATGGCTTAATAATAGAGATACCTTAATTATTCGCCTTTAGCAGGCATTACCTTGCGACCACGATAGAAACCATTTGGGCTTACGTGATGACGCAAATGTACTTCACCGGTTGTTGGCTCTACAGCCAAAGGTGGGTTAGTTAAAAAGTCATGTGAGCGATGCATACCACGCTTGGATGGGGACTTTTTATTTTGTTGAACGGCCATAATTTACTCCTAAAAACTCAGGCGTTAGTGCCTGTCTAATTTTAAACTCTTTAACGCCGAAAAAGCCCCGAAAGGCTCACCACATTCTAAGGGGCCATCAATATCACATGTTCCCTCATGTTTTGGTGCATACGGCATCGCCAAAATCAATTCGTCTTCGATTAACTGTAGTACATCGAATGCATCTGTGATAAGCAAGTATTCATGTTCGGAGTCATCATCTAAAGGGATTTCAGACTCATCTTTAACTAAATCATAAACTTGATCAACATTCAAATTGTGAATCAAAGGTTTTAAGCACCTTTGGCACACTAATTGCATGGATGCAGACATCGTTAAATGCAATCGCGGCTTGCTATGTTGCGCCGCAGCTTGCCCTTCGAGAGTCCACTCTAGCTCACCTTGTTGCGATGAAAGCTGGCTGACAGCCCCCGAAAAATGCGAAAGCGCGATTGTATCATGAATCTTTAAGGATTTCCTTGAAAATTCAATGTGATTGATGATGTGCTGTGCAGTCATAAGGGGCGCATGATATAATTTGAGGCATTTTGTGTCAAAAAAAGCATATAAATTTTGATCTTTTGTTTGGGTTAAACAGTGATAAAGAAAATTCTTGTAGCAAATCGCGGAGAAATTGCGGTCCGCATCGTCAGAGCTTGCTCAGAGATGGGCATTAAGTCGGTAGCGATCTATTCAGATGCCGACCGCCACGCTTTGCATGTCAAAAAAGCAGATGAAGCCTATAACATAGGTGCAGACCCTGTTATCGGTTATTTGAATGCGCACAATATTGTGAATATTGCTGTCGCAGCTGGCTGTGATGCGCTTCATCCAGGATATGGTTTTCTCTCTGAGAACCCTGAGCTAGCAGAAATTTGTGCTCGCAGAGGTATCAAGTTTATCGGGCCTAACGCAGATGTTATTCGCCAAATGGGTGACAAAATTGAAGCTCGTAAAGCGATGATTGCTGCAGGCATCCCATGCACCCCAGGCAGTGATGGCAACTTGGACAGCTTGGAAGATGCAGTTAAGTTAGCCAAAAAAATAGGCTACCCCGTGATGCTTAAAGCCACTAACGGTGGTGGTGGCCGAGGTATTCGTCGCTGTAACGATGAAAAAGAATTGTTAAGCAACTATGACAGAGTCATTTCCGAGGCCAGTAAGGCATTCGGCAAGCCAGAAGTATTTCTGGAAAAGTGTGTGGTGAATCCACGCCACATCGAGGTTCAAGTACTTGGTGATTCGCATGGCAATGTCATCCATTTGTTTGAACGAGACTGCTCCATCCAACGCCGCAATCAAAAATTGATTGAAATTGCTCCGTCGCCTCAGTTAAGTGAGGCGCAAAGAGAATATATCGGCAATCTAGCGGTTAAAGCCGCTAAGGCTGTTGGTTATGAGAATGCTGGGACGGTTGAGTTTCTTCTAGACTCTGACAACACTTTCTATTTTATGGAAATGAATACCCGTTTACAGGTTGAGCATACTGTGACAGAGACCATTACTGGTATTGATATCGTTCAAGAGCAGATTCGTATTGCAGACGGTCAACCTCTACAATACAAACAAGATGAAGTTGGTTATCGTGGATTTGCGATGGAGTTCCGCATTAATGCAGAAGATCCAAAAAATGACTTCTTGCCCAGCTTTGGCAAGATCACTCGATATTATGCACCGGGCGGACCAGGCGTCAGAATGGATGCAGCCATCTACAGTGGTTATGTAATCCCCCCTTATTACGATTCTATGTGTGCCAAACTGACTGTTTGGGCATTAGATTGGCAAAGTGTTACTGAACGTGGAAGACGCGCGTTAAGTGACATGTTGGTATATGGAGTTAAAACCACGATTCCCTATTATCAGGAGATTTTAAAACATCCTGATTTTCAAGCTGGAGAGTTTAATACTAGCTTTGTGGAATCTCACCCTGAACTTATAAATTATGCAACTGGATTTCCTCCAGAGCTGATTGCTGCAGCTATCTCCGCTGCGCTGGCTGCGCATGAAGGTATTTAATTTTTGAATTATTGGTAGATTATGGCAAAAGTAAAAATTACAGAATTGGTTCTTCGAGATGGTCATCAGTCGTTGATTGCGACTCGTATGCGTACAGAGGACATGCTTCCCATTTGCAGTAAATTAGACTCTATTGGCTTCTGGTCCTTAGAGGCATGGGGTGGAGCGACATTTGACGCTTGTGTGCGCTATTTAAAAGAAGATCCTTGGGAAAGGCTGACTAAATTAAGAAAAGCGATTCCAAATACGCCATTACAAATGTTGCTTAGAGGTCAAAACCTGCTTGGATATCGCCATTACTCTGATGATGTTGTGCGCGCTTTCATCCAAAAATCTGCTGATAATGGTGTTGATGTGTTCCGCGTATTTGACGCGATGAATGACACACGCAATATTCGTGTATCCATAGAAGCAGTCAAAAAAGCCAAAAAACATGCTGAAGGCACCATTGCCTATACCACAAGCCCAGTTCACGATATTCCTTATTTTGTCTCGATGGCAAAGCAATTGGAGGAAATGGGCTCAGACACTATCGCCATCAAAGATATGGCTGGTTTATTAACTCCACAAATGACCACAGACATTGTGAAAGCGATAAGTAAAGCAGTCAGTGTGCCAGTGCACTTACATAGTCATGCAACCTCGGGACTTGCGAGTATGTGTCTGTTAAGAGGTGTAGAAAATGGTGCCACGCTGATTGATACATGCAACTCCTCTTTCTCTGAGGGGGCAAGCCACCCTACCACTGAGAGTATCGTAGCCGCATTCAAAGGTACCGAGTACGACACAGGCCTCGACCTTGCCGCTTTGCAAGAGGTCACTGCTTACTTCCGTGAAGTGAGAAAGAAATATTGGCAATTTGAGAGTGAATTCACCGGCGTTGATACCCGTGTCTTAGTCAACCAAGTTCCCGGTGGAATGATTTCTAATTTATCCAATCAGTTGAAAGAACAAGGCGCACTCAACCGTATGGATGATGTATTAGCCGAAATTCCGCGAGTACGAGAAGATTTAGGCTTCCCTCCCCTAGTCACGCCAACCTCCCAAATTGTGGGCACCCAGGCGGTATTAAATGTGATGACCGGCGAGCGCTATAAATCCATCACTAACGAAGTAAAAAGCTATTTATTGGGACATTACGGCAAAGCGCCTGGCAAGGTAAATGATGCCGTGAGGAAATTAGCTGTTGGTGACAATGACGTTATTGATTGTCGCCCAGCTGATTTGTTGGATGATGAAATGGATAAACTCAGGGCCGAATGCGAATCCTTAGTCAAAACTGAAGAAGACGTATTGACCTACGCCATGTTCCCGGATTTAGCGACCACCTTCTTGAAGGAGCGTAATGCAAACAGCCTGAAGCCAGAGCAGCTATTGAGCAAAGAGGCTGCTGCAGTCAATGAGGCACGTTATGCACCAAACGAATTCAATATCACACTGCATGGTGAAACTTTCCACGTCAAACTAACTGGAAGTGGTCATGCAGGAGAAGAAAAACGTCCATATTATGTTTCCGTCGATGGTATCGCGGAAGAAGTTATTGTGGAGACATTGAGTGAGATTGAAGTCAATGGAAAATCCTCCGGTGCGAAGAAGAAAAACAATGTTGCCATGGCCAGCAGTGGGCGTCCGCGTCCTACACACCAAGGTTGTGTGACGACAGCCATGCCAGGGACTATCGTTGAAGTAAAGGTAAAAGCTGGCGATAAGGTTCAAGCTGGATTCCCCGTTTTGGTGATTGAGGCCATGAAGATGGAAAATGAAATCCAAGCACCTAAGTCCGGTGTGGTCGTTGCTGTCCATGTTAAGAAAGGCGACAGTGTGACCCCTGACGAGTCTCTACTCGAGATACAGCCAGACTAGAATAAGAAACCGACTTACAGTCGGTTTTTTTCACAATGACCCATTTAGTCCTCGCATCTTCATCCGTCTATAGAAAAAAACAACTGCAGCAATTGCAGCTGAATTTTTCTGTAATTGCTCCCTTTATTGACGAAACCCCGTTGCTAAGCGAAACCCCTAAGCAAACAGCGTTGCGACTTTCAATAGAAAAAGCTCGCTCAGTGGGATTGCAGCATAGCCATGCATTAGTCATAGGTTGCGATCAAGTGGCCAGTTTTGATGGGGAACCCCTAGGTAAACCATTAACCCATGAAAATGCCGTTAAACAGCTTCGCTTGATGCAGGGAAAGGAAATTATTTTTCATAGCGGTATTTGCCTGTTCAATGCAGTTACAGGGAATATCCAGAGCAGCGTTGTAGATACACAAGTGAAGTTCAGAGCTTTAACTGAACAGCAAATCGAAAACTATCTTTTACGCGAACAGCCATATGATTGTGCTGGGAGTGCCAAATCCGAGGGGCTTGGAGTCGCATTATTGGATTACATTCGCGGAGATGACCCAAATGCGTTGATAGGGTTGCCATTGATTCAGCTTGTCAGCATGCTTGCACAAGAAGGCATACAGATTGTCTAGCGATGCAGCAAAGCAAGGTAAGTTGTATCTTGTGCCTACCTCTCTAGGCCAGCTCGACTATCAATGGGTTTTGCCTAATCAAGTCACACAGAAGATTCATCAATTAAGCTATTTTGTGGTCGAGAATGAAAAAACAGCTCGCCAATTTCTTGCCAGCATTCAACACCCCATTCCTATCCGACAACTAAACTTTACCGTGCTCGACGAGCACACACCTAAAAGTGCGTTAGAGGACATGCTGACACCACTGTTGTCAGGCTTTGATGTAGGCGTGATATCAGAGGCTGGCTGTCCAGCGATTGCTGATCCGGGTGCAGATTTAGTGCAATTGGCCCAGATGAAATCCATTGCATGTGTTCCTCTGGTCGGTCCGTCATCTATCATTTTGAGCTTAATGGCTTCAGGATTAAATGGCCAACAGTTTGCCTTTCATGGATATTTACCCGCCGAGAAATCTCAACGCATAGACAAAATAATTGCGCTTGAATCAGAATCAAAGCAGAAAAAACAAACCCAAATTTTCATAGAAACGCCTTATCGCAACCAGTATCTATTCCAAGATTTAATCTCAAATTGCCGAGATAACACAATGATATGTGTGGCTAAGAATATTAGTCTTAGCGATGAATGGATAGTCACAAAGTCGGTCAGAGATTGGCGTCGGACGGATATGCCAGAACTACAAAAGCAACCAAGTATTTTTTTGATGCTGGCTTAGCATTGCGTATGCTTACTTAGTGGTTAATAGCTTTTTGACTGGACCAAATGTTTTTCTATGAATTGGCAACACACCAAGTTGCTGAATTTTTTCAATATGTAGCTTAGTTGGATAGCCTTTATGCAAGGCAAATCCGTAGTCTGGATAAAGCTTGTCTAAGCGATAAAGCTCCTCGTCGCGGGCGACTTTGGCGAGTATTGATGCAGCGGAAATACAAGCATGCTTACTATCCCCCTTAACGACTGCTTCACCAGGAATGGCAATATCAGGCATATATAAACCATCTACGAGGATCTGGCTTGGTAGAGGATTTAAAAGTTGAATAGCGCGCTTCATGGCTAACAAGGATGCTTGAAGAATGTTGATATGATCGATTTCTTCTGCACTGGCGCTGGCGATAGCCCAAGCCAGAGCATGTTGCTTGATTTGCTCATTCAGATGCTCACGCTTTTTTTCTGAAATCGTTTTGGAGTCTGCCAAACCTTGTATGGTGTATGCTGGATTTAGTATGACTGCCGCGGCATACACTGCACCCGCCAAAGGTCCTCTGCCCGCCTCATCTACCCCTGCTATCAATAGCTGACTCATTTGAGATATTGTTCAATAATTGCAACGATTTTCGCCTGAGTATTTTGTCTCAGAGAGTGGTGTATTTCTGTAAATTTATCAGTAATTTGCTTACGTCTTTTTTTATCGCTCAAGAGCTGAATTAAAGATTCTGCAATCTTTTCAGGCTGCGCGTTGGCTTGTAATAATTCTGGCACTATCATCTGATTGGCAAGAATATTGGGTAGGCCGACAAACGGCAAATAGCTCAGGCGCTTTAATATTTGCCAACTTAACCATGAAACTTTATATGTGATGACCATAGGCTTTTTAAGTAGCGCCGCTTCTAGCGTAGCTGTGCCAGAGGCTACAAGCACAAGGTCGGATGCTTCCATAGCAAGATTAGCATGCCCAAACATTACGCGCATATTAGGAAAATCATCTTGTTGGTCATACAAGTGATACATTTTACGTTCAAATAAATCTTTGGTTTGTCGATTAATCAGGGGAACTAGGAAGACCGCTTTGGGATATTGTTTGGCAACGATGGCTGCGCTATTGAGGATGATATCTGATAGCATCTTCACTTCGCTCATACGGCTGCCTGGCAATAAAGCAATCACAAGATCGCTTTGATCAAGTCCCAGTTTCTCTCGCGCTGCACGAGTACGAGGTATCAATGGATATTGGTCCGCTAGAGGGTGTCCCACATAATCAACCTTAATTTGCTGCTCATGGTAATAAGCTGCTTCAAAAGGAAATAGCGTTAACATTCGACTAACACAATGTTTAATTTTGCCAAGTCGCCCCCTGCGCCAAGCCCAAATAGATGGACTGACATAATGGACTGTAGGGATTCCAGCTCGCTTAATCGATCGTTCCAAGCCTAGGTTGAAGTCTGGTGCATCCACACCAATAAACACGTTAGGTTTTTCTTTAATAATTGTGTTGGCTAATCTTGCACGCGCAAATAAAAGCGCCGGCACTTGTTTTAGCACATCGAAACCAAAACCATGCAAAGATAAACGCTCAAAAGGAAATAAAGACCTCAGGCCAGCAGCTAACATTAAAGGTCCGCCAACGCCTATGAAGTGAATATCAGGATACTTTTTTTTGAGTTGAGTTAATAAGCCACTGGCGATTAAATCACCAGAAGCTTCACCAGCAACAATGGCAATTTTTTTGGACATAACACTAGCGGATAATGCCGCGCGTAGAGTGATTTAAAAACTCCACCATGATTCCAATCTCAGGACAAGTTTTGCTCATCTCTTGCAGTTCAGCTTTTGCCTCATCCAAGCTCAAACCATTGCGATATAGGGCTTTGTAAGCACGTTTGATATTGAGAATTTGTTCTGCAGAAAAATTTCTGCGCTTTAAACCTTCGGAATTAATACCATGTGGGTTGGCGTCATAACCAGAAGCCGTAATATAAGGCGGCACATCCTTGAAAATCACTGAGCCAACAGCGGTAATCACATGCGCACCGATCTTACAAAACTGATGAATCAATGTAAAACCGCCAAGGATGGCATGATCATGAATATCGACATGACCCGCTAATGAGGAGTTATTCGCCATAATGACATGATTGCCTACCTGACAATCATGCGCGATATGGACATAAGCCATAATCCAATTATTATCGCCAATCTTAGTAACACCCTGGTCTTGTACCGTACCTAAATTGAAAGTACAAAACTCCCTGATGGTATTGTTATCGCCGATGATTAATTGGGTACTCTCTTGATTGTATTTTTTATCCTGGGGAATCGCGCCAAGTGAATTAAACTGAAAAATCTGATTGTTTTTTCCAATGGTGGTGTGACCTTGAACGATGACATGGGCAGACACTCGGGTACCGCTATCAATTTTTACATTTGGACCAACAATTGAATAAGCGCCAATTTCAACATCTGAGGCAATTTCGGCTTTCGGGTCAACCAGCGCGGTTGGATGGATCATGGACACTACTCTATTTCCTTAAGTATGCACATCATCTCTGCTTCCGCGACAACCTGATCGTCGACCAAGGCGACTCCCTTGTATTTCCAAATACCGCGCAATATTCGATCTATGCTGACTTTTAAAATCAGTTGATCACCTGGGGATACTGGCTTTTTGAATCTTGCACTATCAATACCGGCAAAATAGTACACCGCATCACTGCTTGGCTTTGCACCCATGGTTTTAAACGATAAAATAGCTGCCGCTTGCGCCATAGCTTCAACAATCAAAACACCAGGCATGACTGGATGATATGGAAAATGGCCTGGAAAGTAAGGCTCATTCATACTGACATTTTTGATAGCAACAATCTCTTTACCCAGCTCAATCGACAATACACGGTCAATTAGCATAAATGGATACCGATGAGGTAGATGCTCAAGTATTTGATGAATATCCATTGAAGTTACAGCATTCTCACTCATATCATTCTTTCTTATCTGTTTTACTTGTGCCAAATCCATTTTCTAGCATTCGCTTCTCGAGATGTTTTACTTTATCTGCTATTGCAGTCAACTTTCTCAAATTAGCTGCTAGTTTAAGCCAGGCATCATGTTCCATAAATGGCATTAGCGCAGTATATGTATCTTTTTTGAGTATTGAGCGGGTAATCATGCTGCCTGGAGATATCGTCACTTCGTCAGCTATTTCAAGATGACCAAGTATCATGGCAGCCCCACCAATTTTGCACATACTGCCTATTTTAGCACTACCCGCTATTCCGACACATCCTGCAACCACTGTATGTGCGCCAATAATGCAGTTATGGCCAATTTGAATTTGATTATCTAATTTAACACCATCCCCAATGATAGTATCGTCTAGCGCACCTCTATCAATCGATGTATTTGCCCCAATATCAACATGGTTGCCGATGATAACGCGGCCGATTTGTGGAATTTTTACCCACTGATTATTTTTGGGTGCATAACCAAAGCCATCAGCTCCAATGATTACACCAGAAAATATTCGACAGAAACTTCCAATTTTAGAGTTAAAGTAGATAACACAATTAGAATCTATCGTGGAGCCATCTCCAATTTCAACACTTTCCTCAATGACGCAATTACTTTTAATCACAACATTTTCACCAATGACCACATTTTCACCAATGACTACATTAGCTCCAATGTGGCAGCTTGAAGGTATCCTCGCGCTATTGGCTATTACAGCAGTTGAATGTACTAGTGCACTTAACTGTCTGGGTGGATTGAATATGGTAGAAAGTTGGGCGAAATATGTATAAGGTTGATCAACAATAATCTTAGGTAAATTGGTTAAATGCTGGTGTTTTTCGGCAAGCACGATTGCACTAGCTTTTGTATTCGCAAGCTCAACGCTATATTTGCTATCCGCTAAAAAAGAAATATCCCCACTTACTGCATTTGCAAGTGAGGATAGTTTATTTACAGAGACATTATCTCCCTCTAGACGACCGCCCAGCTTAAGAATAATGTCACTGAGAAAGAGCTTCACTTAAATAAAATTATTTCTTGCCAAGAGATTTTAATACTTTGTCAGTGATATCAATCTTTTTGCTGGCGTATGCAACACCACTATAAACCACTAAGTCATAACCTTCGGCTTCGGAAACAGAAGTGACCGCCTTATTGATACGGTCTTGTAAAGCAGCCAATTCTTCGTTTTTACGCATTGTTACATCTTCTCGTAACTCACGTTGCTTACGTTGAAAATCAATCTTTAGATTAGATACATCGCGTTCTTTATTTTTACGATCTGACTCAGACATAGTCAAACTGTCTTTGTCCAAAGCAGTTTCTAAGTCTCTGATTTGTTTTTGCATTTTCTCTAGCTCTTGGGAGCGAGGTGCAAATTCTTTTTCCAACTTTTTGCTACTTTCAGTCGTTTGTGGGGCATCTTGTAAAATCTTTTCAACTTGGACATAGCCAATTTTTAACTCGGCAGCGCTTAGGCTGAAAGAGGCAATCAAAAGACCACTCACTAAGACTGCATTTAATAATTTACTCACGTTATTATCTCCTAGATATTCTTAACTAAAATTGTGAACCCATTTGGAATCCAAACACTTGCGTTCTATCCGTGTCCTGATCCTTAAATGCCTTTGCTACGAACACTTTAAGTGGGCCAAATGGTGAGAACCAACTGACTCCTAAACCTGCGGAATATCTCAATTCAGTTAGGTTAATAGATTCTTTCTCAGTCCAAACACTACCGGTGTCCACAAAAGTGCTTAATCGGAACTGGTTAGAGTCTTTTAAGCCAGGGACTGGGAAGAAAAGCTCAGCATTTCCGACCATGCGCTTTGTACCCCCCTCGTAGAAATTAAAGTTTCCAGTTGAGTCACTTAGACGGTTACCAATAGAGCTTGTGAAATAACCACGAACACTATTAACGCCACCAACAAAGTAATTTTTGAAGAATGGGTAGTCTTTTCCACCATAACTATTGCCATATCCAATTTCACCATTCAGCATCAGGGTGAAAGATTTAGAGAGCGGTTGATACCAAGCATGACGGTAATCCATCTTGTAGTATTGCAAATCCAAACCTGGCAAACCAACTTCTAAGTTAGCGCGTTGGAATACACCTTTATTCGGGAACATAATATTGTCACGTGTGTCATGTGACCAACCAGTGTTAAACATCCAAGAGTAATTATTACAACCGCCGGAAATATTATAGTTACAGTAACGTTTCCAATTAGGTGGGCTTTCTTCAGTTAAGCTTACCTCAGTATAGTCTAGCGATAGGCCAGCAAAAATCGCATCACGCTCATTAAGTGGTATACCGAAGTTAACTCCGCCGCCATAGGATGATGTTTGATAGGTCCCTGTTCTAAGGAAGCTGGTATCAACATCGCGACGGTAAACGTTGAAGGTTCTGCTGATGCCATCAGGTGTAAAGTATGGGTCAGTGTAAGATAAAGAGTAAACCGTATTCACTCGACCTGTATTTACCTGCGCCGACACTCGATTACCAGTACCGAGGAAGTTTGCTTGGTTAACTGTAACACCCAAAATCACGCCTTCAGCGCTGGATAAACCAGCACCAAACATCACACTACCTGTGGATTTTTCGGTCACATTCACATTCAAATCCACTTGGTCAGTGGTCCCTGGAACTGCTGGTGTCTCAATATTCACATCTGAGAAATACTGTAATCGCTCTAGACGTTGCTTAGAGCGCTTAATTTTGTCGCCACCATACCATGAGGATTCTAACTGACGCATCTCACGTCTTAACACTTCATCTTTGGTTCTGGTATTACCTGCTAGAACAACGCGACGCACATAAACACGACGGCCAGGATCGACCATAAAGTTAAATCCTACAATATGTTTATCTTTGTCGACTTCAGGCACGGCGTTCACGTTTGCGAAAGCGTAGCCCTCATTACTCAAACGCTCACTCATGGCTTTGGTGGATTCTGTCAGCAACTGACGATTGAAGGTTTCACCAGGTTTGAGTTGGATTAAACCTTTCAATTCATCTTCTGGAATAATCAGCTCGCCAGATAATTTGACATCGCCCACTGTGTACTTTTCACCCTCACTAATATTAGTGGTGATGTAAATATCACGCTTATCAGGACTAATAGAAACTTGCGTGGAATCAATATTAAATTCTAAGAAACCTTGATTCATGTAAAAAGACTTAAGTGACTCCAAATCGGCGGTCAACTTTTGTCTGGAGTACTGATCGTTTTTATTCCACCAAGTTAGCCAGTCAGGAGTGGTTAATTTGAATTGATCTTTGAGTTCATCATCACTGAAGGCTTGATTGCCAACGATATTGATACCACGAATTTTTGAAACTGGACCTTCTTCAATTTCAAATTTCACTAGCACTCGGTTTCTCTCTAATGGTTTTGAGCTAGCTTTAACATTAGCCGAGTATTTACCTTGCGACAAATATTGTCGCTTAATCTCTTGTTCCGCACGCTCAAGCAGAGACTTATCAAAAATCTGCCCTCAGCTAAACCAATTTGCTTCAGGCCTTCTTTCATCTTGTCTGTTGGAAAGGATTTATTACCACTCATGGTGATATCAGAGATTGCTGGTCTTTCTTGCAAGTAGACCACTAACACATCTTGATCATATTCGATGCGAACATCTTTAAAGAAACCGGTGCTGTAAAGAGACTTGATGGCTTGCGTGGCTTTATCGTCATCCATCGTTTCACCAACTTTGACAGGTAAATAGCTAAAAACTGTACCCGCTTCAGTTCTTTGCAAGCCTTCGACGCGAATATCTTTAACCGTGAAAGGTTGGATCGCTAATACCGAAAGTGGTAGCGCCAGCAGCGCTAACGTCGACAAAGCCTTAATTGTGTATTTCAAATGGTGCATCAATAGCATTAAAAAGAACCTGTCATTAATCTGTTGAGATCATTATATAAAGCCAGCAACATAAGCGTACCTAACATAACAAATCCAACTTTTTGACCAACCACCATCCAAGACTCAGACAACGGCCGCCCCCTAATTATCTCAGCAGTATAATACATAATGTGGCCGCCATCCAATATTGGTATGGGAAGTAAGTTTAATACCCCCAAACTAATGCTCAAAATGGCCAGAAATGCGATATAGGGTTTCCATCCCAGGTGTGCACTCTGCCCTGCATAATTGGCTATAGTAACAGGCCCACTAATGGTTTTTAGTGAAGCTTGACCGGTAATCATTTTGAAAAGCATTTTTAGACTGAAGACAGAGGTTTGCCAAGTCTTCTGTATCGCTAATCCCATGGCTGCGGATGGCGAATAATGTTGGGTTATCAACATCTTTTCTAGCGCCGAAGCTGGCTGAGCAGGTCCGACTCCTAACTTCCCAACGGCAACATGCGACTCATTTGCTGTATCTAGCAGAACATCTACTGAGGCAATTTTACTGTCACGTTGGTACTCTAGATGAATATTTTGCCCCGGCATTTTTCTAATTTTAACGACCAATTGCTGCCAACTTTTGATAGGTTCACCATTCAAACGAAGGATTTTGTCATTCGTCTTCAGACCAGCCTTGGCCGCAGGAGTATTGGCTTGAATCTGGCCAATGACAGCAGGTATCTCTGGTTGCGACAATACGAAGCCTAACCTCAACATCATATTTTCATCCAAATCATCTGCGTTGATTTTGCTTGCGTCTAGCTGCATCAATTGAACATCGCCTTGCGGATTTTTTACTTGGATAGGAATAGGACGCTGGCTAGGGAGTTGTTGCAATAAAATCCAATGTAAGTCTTGCCACGACTGCACTCTGCTTCCAGCAACTGAAGTCACAATTTGACCTTGCTTAAAGCCCGAGATGGCAGCGGGTGTATCAGCGACTGGTTGTTCAAGATTAGCAATAAATCCCGTCACCCCTTGCGCGATTAATAACCAGTACAAAAGAATCGCGAGTAATAAGTTGGCCACAGGGCCTGCTGCAACAATGGCCATTCTTTTGTACACGGATTGACGATTAAATGCTCTATGCATTTCGGCTGCATAAGTGTCTCGTTCATCAGCCTCAAGCTCACGCTCATCTAGCATCTTGACATAACCACCCATCGGGATACTGGCTAGCACGAACTCGGTTCGATCTTTGCCCAATGACTTGGAGATTAATGGCTTGCCAAAGCCAATCGAGAAACGCAGTACTTTTACTCCGCACCACTTTGCCACTTGATAATGACCAAATTCGTGAATAACGATTAGTGTCGCTAGCGCTACTAAAAATGAAACCAGCATTAATATCATTGCTTAGCCACCCATTCCTTTGCTTTTTCTCGTGCTTCCGAATCTGTTTGCAGTAAATGTCTGAGATCACTGACGGGAGCAATCTCAGTCTGCCGCATCACAGCATCAATCATGCGCGGGATGTCATTAAAAGTAATTTTTTCCTGTATAAAGCTAGAGACTGCGATTTCATTCGCTGCGTTCAATATGGCAGATGCGTTGCCACCTAATCGTAAGGCTTCATAGGCGAGTGACAAACAAGGGAAACATTGCATATCAGGCTGTTCAAATTCAAGACTAGCCAATTGCTTAAAATTCAACGTCTTTACATTACTCGTAATCCGCTTGGGATAGGCCAGCGCATAAGCAATAGGGGTACGCATATCAGGCGTGCCTAATTGCGCCAAAATGGATCCGTCTAAATACTCAACCATAGAATGGATAATGCTCTGAGGATGTACAACAACTTCGATTTGTTGTGGGCTAGCATTGAACAGCCAATGTGCCTCTATCACCTCTAAACCTTTATTCATCAACGTTGCAGAGTCTATGGTAATTTTCGGGCCCATCACCCAATTCGGGTGTGACAACGCTTGTTTTAGGGTGACTTGTTCAAGCTGCTGATAGCTAAATTGACGAAAAGGGCCACCTGATGCGGTAAGAATGATTTTATTGATGCCCATCTCCGCAAGTGAACTCCCTCTAGCAGAAGGCATGACTTGAAAAATCGCATTATGCTCACTATCGATTGGCAATAATTCGGCGCCTGCATCATGCACAGCTTGCATAAATAAATTTCCGGCCATCACAAGCGTTTCTTTATTTGCCAGTAGTATGCGTTTGCCGGCTTTGGCTGCGCTCATGGCGGGCAATAATCCGGCGGCACCAACAATTGCAGCCATTACAGTATCCACCTGTGGGTGGCTAGCAATTTGCGACATTTCATCGACGCCACTTAATACTTTGGTGGTCAAGCCAGTTTGTTGGATTTGATTAGTCAGATCAGCGGCAGCCTGAGAATCTGCCATGACGGCAAAAGTAGGTTGGAATTCCAAACAATCTTGCAGCATGGTTTGCACATTGGCGTTGGCACATAATGCAAACACACTAAATTCAGCTGGATGCTGGCGAATAATATCCAGCGTATTTTGACCTATCGTTCCGCTAGAACCTAGTATGCAAATACTGCGTTTATTAGCCATGCTGAGACAATAACATCATCAAGAATGGAATTAATAAAATGAAATTCACCATGGGCAGTGCGGCCAACACCCCATCAATGCGGTCAAGCACACCCCCATGGCCGGGTAACAAATCACCGCTATCCTTAATATTAGCCTGACGTTTCACTAAGGATTCGAACAAATCCCCAATCACACTAAACACCGTTACCATCAACATAAGCATCACAAAACTTCCTGTCATATGTTGCCACCAAGAGATTAAACAGGCATACAAACCCACAGCAGCAAACGCGCCATAAACCCCTTCCCAGGTTTTACCCGGACTGATATTTGGGGCTAATTTGTTCTTTCCAAAGCGCTTACCAATCAAATATGCCGCAATATCCGCAATCCAGATAGCGGCCAAAACCATGAGTAACAGCAATTGACTAATTTGATGCAGGGTTACCAAAGCAAACCATACTGGCAAGATCGCTAGCACACCGAGTAAGGCTAATATGGCTTTATGCCGTATAGTGAATTGAAATTTCAACCAAATTGGCACAAAAATAACCCAAAAAACAGCCGAACTCACGATAGCAATTAGGTTGACGATACCCCCCCAGCCTGGAGAAAACATCGCGATAGGAAGAATGATGGCTGAGAACAGCATTAAATAAATCAAGGCTTGCGCTTTATTGAAATATGCCATATCAGCCCACTCCCAAACCGCAAACATGACTGCAAAATACATCAGCAAATGCCAATACAACGGCGGCAGAAATATCATTGCCGCGATAAAGGCAGGAAGGATAACCAAGGTGGTTAGTAATCTAGTTTTAAACATTTTTATTTGCTCAGTTGTTCACTCGTTCGTCCAAAGCGACGCTCTCGTGATTGATAAAATTGAAAAGCTTCAAGCAGTGATTTCTCATCAAAATCAGGCCAAAGGGTGTTGGTAAAATACATCTCGCTGTAGGCTAACTGCCACAACATAAAATTGCTTACACGCTGTTCCCCGCCGGTACGAATAAACAGATCTGGCTCAGGTAAATCGCTAGTGGTTAAATGTGGCAGCAAATCCTGTTCCTGATACGACATCCCCTCAGACGGGCTTTGTTTAATCATTTGATTGACAGCCTGCAGAATATCCCAACGACCGCCATAATTTGCAGCTATGGTCAGGACTAGGCCGGTATTTGATTGGGTTAGCAGCTCAGCATCCAATATGGCTTGTTGCAATGGCAAATCAAATAAACTTCTATCGCCTATTAATTTAAATCGGACATTGTTTTGATGTAACTTTTCCACTTCACGCTTGAGGGCTTCCATAAACAAAGACATCAAAAAGCTGACTTCATCTGCGGGCCTGCGCCAATTTTCAGTGCTAAAGGCAAATAGCGTTAAATACTTCACCTCGTGTATCGAGCATGCTTTGATGATGCTTCTAACAGCTTCAAGCCCTTGCTTATGGCCAGCAATACGTGGCAATAAGCGTTTTTTTGCCCATCGTCCATTACCATCCATGATGATCGCGATATGTTGAGGGGTATCGGCTATCTTGGGGATACTTCTCGTGGAACTGGTGAACATAGGCTAGACAGTCGACTAAACTGCCATCAAGTCCGCTTCTTTGACTTGTAACATTTTGTCGATTTCGGCGACATATTTATCGGTCAATTTCTGAATCTCGTCTTGGCTACGGCGCTCGTCATCCTCGCTGATTTCTTTATCTTTCAGTAGTTTTTTCAGCGCATCATTACTATCACGACGGATATTCCTTACCGCCACTTTGGCATTTTCGCCCTCTCCTCTGACCACCTTGGTCAAATCGCGACGGCGCTCCTCTGTCAGCATAGGCATAGGGACACGAATCACATCACCATTGGTAGCGGGATTAAGACCTAAGTCACCATCACGAATGGCTTTTTCCACTGCCGCAATCATAGATTTTTCGTAGGGTTGTACATTGATGGTGCGCGCATCACCTAAAGTCACATTGGCGACTTGATTGACTGGCACCATAGAGCCGTAATAATCCACTTGCACATGATCGAGTAAACCAATGTGGGCGCGACCAGTTCGGATTTTTGATAAATCGTTTTTTAAGGTCTCAAGCGTTTTTTGCATACGCTGTTCTGAGTTTTTCTTGAGTTCTGCAAGCATTTATATCTCCTTAAAATACCTTAAATATGGACAAACGTTCCTTCGTCTTCGCCCATCACTACGCGCATTAATGCACCCTCTTTGAAAATACTAAATACCGAAATCGGCATTTTTTGGTCGCGACATAGGGTCAGAGCTGTAGCATCCATCACCTTAAGATTTTTGTTGATTGCCTCATCAAAGCTGATATTTGAATAACGCATCGCATCAGGGTGGGTTTTAGGATCATCGGTATAGATGCCATCCACTTTGGTGGCTTTCATCACGATATCGGCATTAATTTCCAATCCACGCAGCGCTGCGGCAGTGTCTGTGGTAAAAAATGGGTTACCTGTGCCCGCGCCGAAAATCACCACACGGCCCTCCTCTAGATAGCGAATCGCTTTGCCACGGATATAGGGTTCTGCCACTTGCTCAATATTCAGCGCGGATTGCACGCGACTGACCAAGCCTATATGACGCATCGCGTCTTGCAGCGCCAAAGCATTCATGACCGTGGCGAGCATTCCCATATAATCGGCTGTCGCTCTATCCATTCCTTCGGCGGCTGGTGCTACACCACGAAAAATATTACCGCCACCTATTACCACCGCCACTTGGACGTTCATATCTACAACGGTTTTAATCTGTTTAACAATCGCTTGAATAGTGGCGCGATTTATACCGTAACTATCCTCTCCCATTAGTGCTTCACCTGATAGCTTAAGCAAAATTCGACGATATTTGGGAGATGGTTTACTCACGATTAGACTCCGTTTCTGGCAAAAAAACGATGATGGCAGAACATCCACCATCATCGCATTTAAACATACTTATACAACAACAGAAATTTAGACTTTTGCTGCCGCCGCAACTTCAGCCGCAAAATCCGTTACTACCTTTTCAATGCCCTCACCAACAACATACATCGTGAATGAAGCAACGCTGGCATTTTTGGATTTTAGCAATTGTTCTATCGTTTGTTTATCATCCTTCACAAACGGCTGACTCAACAAAGTCACTTCTTTTAGAAATTTCTGTACGGTACCTTCGGCAATCTTTTCCAACATGGCATCTGGTTTACCCGCCTCTTTTGCTTTTTCAATGGCCACACGACGTTCTGCCTCAATCAGGGCTTGATCTACGCCATTAGCATCCAAAGATTTTGGCTTTGCTGCTGCAATGTGCATCGCGATATCTTTAGCCAAAGCCTCATCACCGCCCACGACATCAACCAACACGCCAATTTTGCCGCCGTGCACATAGCTCACCAACTTACCTTGTGCTGGAATACGTACAAATCGACGCGGCGTAATATTTTCACCGATTTTACCAATCAATTGTGTACGCATATCTTCAGCATTACCGCCAGCTAGAGATAGCGTAGCAACAGCCTCGATATTGGCAGGATTGTTCTTTTCAATCGCCACGGCCAATTCACGCACATAATTTAAAAATTCTTCGTTCTTAGCGCAGAAGTCAGTTTCTGAATTGACTTCTACCATTGCGCCGACTTTGCCGTCAGCACTAATGCTTACGCCAACAGTACCTTCAGCCGC
>JACCDX010234361.1_pt1 | contig 22701 bp, 22 predicted proteins | sample 7449681 | NCBI WGS metagenome assembly JACCDX01 (sample SAMN15323450, study PRJNA562643) | freshwater metagenome | isolation source: river surface water | place: USA:Blue River Watershed | collected 2017-08-18
CCGGGTCGCTGATCTCGATGATCTGCCCAGGGCGCACCAGCACGCCAGCGTCGATCGAGGCGGTGAAGCTGACGATGCTGCCTTCGTACTGCTCGGAGTAGAGCAGCCACTTGCCGAGGCGATGCGCCTGGCCGCGAGAGGTGCAGGCGAAGGCCGAGATCTCGCGGGTGATGGCGCCGTACTTGGCGATGGCGTCCTGGTCCTCGACTACCTCGTAGTCGATGTCGCGCGTCGCCAGATTTAGCCAGCTCACGACCGCCACGGTGGGCCGTGTCTTGAGGCTGCCGCCTTGATAGCTGAAGCCTTCCTCAGAGACGTTCGCCAGCGTGAACAGGTAAGCCGGATCCTGCGGGCTGTCCTGGCTGATCGTCAGAGCGCCAGTGCTCCAGTAGGGCATGACTCGGAACACCGAGCACATGTCGTTGATCAGCTTGTAGGCGTCTTCCTGCGTCTGGATGTTGACGTTGCAGGAGAAGCGCGGCTCAGTGCCGCCGAAGCCGTTGGGCACCAGCGCGGATGCGTACTGGCTCGCGGCGTAGAACGCCCACTTGTCGAGCTGCGCGGCTTGGATGTGATCACCAAAGCCGTAGCGCGTGGAGGTGAGCAGATCCCACAGGATCCAAGCCGGATCGGTCGTCCACTGCGCAGCGCCGAAGGTGCCGCTCCAGATGCCGGTGTAGATCAGCCGGCCGGTGGTTTGATCGACCGTTGCGTTGTTGGGGATCCGAACCTTGATGCCACGGACAAGGTAGGAGCGACGCGGGATCGAGCTGAACTGCTCGGCATCCACGCGCAGCGCAACCAGTGCGCTGTTGGGATAGCGCAGCCGGGCGTAGGTGATCTCGGTGTACGACGACCACTGGAAGGCGTTGATGACCTTGCTGCTGCCGCTGTCGCCAGAGGTGCGCACCAGCCGCACATCCACCGGAAACGCGCCGGTCAGGTTGACCAAGTAGTCGCGCTGGAACTGATCGCCGCTGCGGCCTGATACCACGTCGCTGATGGCCGTGGTGAAGCCGCCGCCGTTGTACTGAACTTGGATCTCAAGGCTGAAGCTGCTGCCAACAATGTCACCCTTGTCGGTGAACTGCTGCAGCTGCGGCACCGTGATCGTGATGCGCGCGGCATCAACGTCGGTGTCGGTGATCGAGCGGACGATCGGGATCGTGCTTTCAACCACGACACCGACCGGCACCTCGTTTTCGATGCCGTTGATCAGCGGGATGTAGGACTGATCCTGCGTGCCGTTGCGGGTGACGACGGTGACGTTCTTGAAGTTGAAGGAGCCGTTGGGGTTCTGCAGCGGCACGTTGTCGATAAAAATCGACTTGAGCCCATCCTTCAGCCCCTGGATCTCACCCTCGCTGATGAGATCAACGAGGCTGGCGTACTGCGTCGAGTTAAGCGTGTCGGCAGTTTCGGTTGGCGTGTAGGTGGTCTGGCTGCCAGCGCCACCTTTGCCGCCACCGCCGCCTGCGCCGAGGATCAGATCCGTCATATCTGCACCGTGTCAATGCCGGCGGAGATCACGACGGAACCGACCAGCGTCTCGCCGTAGACAATCGGCACGGGAACACCGGCGCGACTGGTCTGCTGCACGCCTGAGAAGGAGTAGGACTTGCGGGGATCCTTCTGGCTGTCTGCTGCGGTCGGAATGGTTGGCACAGGCGTGAGTAGCTGAGCAACGCCGCCGAGCACCAGGCTGGCGCCGATGCCGAACACCACCGGGCCAAGCAGTACGCCGCCAATGGCGCCAAGTGGCACGAGCGCCGAGACCAAAATCAACGCCACTCCCGCAATGATCCGCCCGACAGCACCAGCACCAGCCACCACCGGGATGATCTTGATCTCCTGCTGGCCGGCGGGGTCGTGCAGTTCGTTCTCGGTGAGGTCGTAGTTGCCGACGCTCAGCCGGTAATGACCCTTCGCCAGCTCAGGCTCGAGCTGCGGGAAGTTGGCCAGCAGGAAGCGCACGGCCTCGGCTGCGCTGGCCACTTCAGCCTCAAACTTGCGGCGCTTCAGGAACTTGGCCAGGCGCCCGTAGATGCGGATCGTTCGCAACATCAGCCGAGCTGAAGCCTCTCTGCATCGTAATGGCGAAGCCTGCGGCCGGTGCACTTCTGCAGCCAGCCACCTAGGAGATCCCTGCTTGAGAGCCTGCCCCTGATGTGATGTAGCAATAGCTGGTCACCGATGTAGACGCCAACATGGTTGAGCCCTGGCCCGCTGATGCTCATCAGCAGCGCATCGCCCGGCTCAAGCTGATCGTCGTCCTCCAGCTCGCGGAAGCCGGCATCCTTCCAGTAGCGATCAAACAACGGCTCCGCCTCGAACTGCTCTGGCGTCAGCGGTCGTTCCCAGTCCGGTAGCTGCAGGCCGTGCTCGGCATACCAGTCGCGCACCAGCGTCCAGCAGTCGCTCAGCCCCCACACCCACTCGCGGCCGATCAGCGGCGCTTTGTAGCCGGTGGGGCGCAGCTCAGGGCTCCAGGCTTCAGTCTTGGGGTTGACGATCCACCAAGGCAGGTCGCTGCGCTCAATGCCAAGCAGATCCGCCTGGCTGGGCTGTGGTGGCGTGACCGGGTGACTGTGCACGACCGCCACGATCTCGCCGGCATCCTCAGCGGCGGCGTAGTCCTCGGGGTCGAGGATGAACTGATCGCTGCCGGTTGAGAGGTTGCCGCATGGCCAGTAGCGCTTGCGGCCTTTGACCACCACCACCAGGCCGCACGCCTCACGCGGGTCTTCAGCCTTGGCGTGCTCCAGTGCTGCGTCGCGCCAGGTCATGTGAAGTACGTCCCGATACCTGGGTAAGAGCCGTAGGGCAGGTCGCTCTCGTTGCCGAACTCATCTGTGAAGCGCAGCCGGCAGCTTGACAGCCGCTTGCCGCAGACATCACCTGTTGCGGCCAGTTCGGATTGATATGTGGGCGACGCCTGCCATGCGGTGAGCGCGTTGTTGCGGGCTGTCTTCTTGGTGTTGTAGTCAGACTGCGCGGCGTTGTAGGTGGCAAGCGCGGCGTTATAGGCGGCCTGTTCGGTCGCAGTGTTGGGATTCGGCCCCCACCTTTGGATCCTGTACTCACCGCCGCCAACTGTGCTCCCGACCCGATAGGTCTGACTTGGTGCAACGGGCTGGTTGTCCCACAAGCCGTTGTAGGTAATGGTGCCGATGACAGGGAAAAATGTGCCTTCTGCCTCAAACCTATTAGCCGCGTTATACCTATCCTCCAGCAGCACGTATGTTTCCTTGGCAGCGTTCAGCACATTGGTTGCTGTCGCCAGGTTGGTCTGCGCTGTGACCAATGCAGTGGCGCTGGCTTTGAATGCGGCATCAGCGGTGCCGAACGACTGGGCGAGGACTGAGGTGCCGTAGCTGGCCACGGGTTTATCGTTGGCATCAGCGACCGGCGGGCCGGTGTAGCCGCACTCGGCTGAGCGGTACTTCCACTGGCAGATGTTGCCGATGCACTGGCGCTTCGGTGCTCGGATGCCGGCCAAATCAAACGCAGCGGCGAGTTCAAACTCCACCACGTCGCGGGTCTCGACTGTTTTGCGATCGACGTAGTAGATCTCACGCGGGAACTCGGCCGTTGGATCTGGTGTGCCGTAGGGGTTCTGGCTGTAGGTCGCGCCAATGGGCTGATACTCGCTAACAATAGCTGACTGCTCAACTTGAGCACCCCAGAGGTAGATGCCAGATGTGCCGTCACCTGTGAAGGTGAGCTGATTGGCGGCATTGGCCATTCCCACCCAATTAACAGCCGACGTGGTTGTGGGTGTATAGGTGATGCCGATGCGATACCAACCATTGCCTACCGATTCCGCAAACTGTGAAGTTGCATTGCTGTCTGGAAAAATAAATGTGCCAGACACTAGGTCGAAAAGAGCCCGTGTAGTGACTATTGCGCTATCTCGAATCCAGACCTTTGTGTACTCACCAGCCTTGGCGTACACGCTGTAGGTAATTGGCTGGTTGGCGACAACTGTTGAGGCTATGTAGAGCCGTTGTGTATCGTTATCCGTCGAGCTAGACACCTTCGTTGCAGTCATGGTGCCATCAGGCGCCAAAGCCGCGCCAGGCTGCCGGTATCGCACCTGAGGACCGGAAGCCGTTGCGCCTTCAGTCCACTGAAACAGGTTTGTGTTGGTGAGGAGGTTGCGGCGAGCTGGGAAGTTGGCGCCGTCCAAGTAACGCGCCAGCGTGCGGATCCTGGTGAACTTGGCGCCCTCCAGCCCCTCCGGCAGGCTCAGCAGCAGCGAGGTGATGGTGCCCATGATGTTGGACACCCGCACCTTCGGCCTCGGGAGCTGGCCGTTGCCGCTGTACTCAAAGCCATCCGCCTCGATTGGGAAGCGCAGGTAGGAGTTGCCGGCCCACACCACCTCACCGTTGCTGTTGAGGTTGGCGCCAGCGTGGAAGCGGTACGTGTCAGCAACGCCGTGCTGCAGCGTGTTGAGCTCCAGCTCAAACAGTTCGATAATGGCGCTGGGCGCAATCTGCTGGAGGTCTGAAACGGGGACCGGCATGGGTTACGGCTTAAACGCTTGGCCCGCTTGGCAGGGTAGCTGCCCAGGCCAGTATCGGTTGCTTTTTCGGACGTTTTCAGCCTTGGAAATGACGCGCATGTTGGTTTCTACGTGCAGCCCGCACATAAACGGAGAGTTCAAAGGGTAAATGTGGTCCACCTCAAATTTGCGACCCGTCAGACGTGTAAGCACGCTTGCGGTTCGATACATGACCCGAATCTTGAACTTATTAGCCCAAGCTGGCTGCGCCTGGCGCCTTTTGGCATTTTTGGCTTGGACGTATGCCGCAACTCGATCCCTGTGACGTTGCCTGTATGAACGACTGTATCCGCGCGTGAGGTGGGCGTTACTCAGCCGCCACTCCTGCCTGGCACGTTGCTCTGATGGCTTTGATTTGATGCGCTGATAGCGCCGCCTGGATGACTCTTTTATGCGGTCCTTGTTGGCCTGATACCAGATGGCCGCATAAGCGCGATGTTGCTCTTTTCGCCTTGCGCGTCTTTGTCGCTCTAGCTCCCTTGCTCTTTCAATGTTTTTTGCCCTGTACTCACGCACGTATTTTGCGTGACACGCCTTGCATTTGCTTCCACGCCTCAATTTGCTTGCGAGTGGCAGATCTGCCTCACAAAAGCTGCACGTAAATGTTTGCATGTCAAGGTTCATATACTTGCCTGAATTTTGCGCGGATCGTGTTGAAGTTGCAGGCGCGGAGCGTCACCTGCCAGCTTTCGCAGACGAACTTCCCGGCGCTGCCCCGTGGTGGGGTCCAGTCAAAGGACTCAGCACCACCGCGTGCATCAAGGAAGGCCGTGATCTGGTCGCGTTCCGCATCGGTGCGTTCGCTGAACGTCAGATCCCATTCCTTCGGGTTGGTGTTCAGCCCGAAGCGCACGCGTTGCTCATAGCCGTCACCCGCCTGAAACTTGCGCACCCGAGGCTGGCTCGACTCGGTGGCCTCAAACGAAGGTGTGAAGGTGAAGGTCGCCATGGGTTACGCCGCCAGCAGTCCGCCAGGCCGCTTTTGTTTGATCAATTCTGCCTGCACCGCCTGCGAGATCGCCCGACCCAACTGTTCGCCCTTGCCGGCGTCGCCCTGCACTTGGCTGCCGCTGGCATCCACGCTCACGTTCACCGTGGTGGCACCGCCGCCGCCCTTCATGTTGACCGGGATGCGCCGACCATCAGGCAGTGGCACATAGGCCTCGGGCATTGAGCCTTCGCCAAACAGCGCCAGTTGCGGGGAGTTGGCGATGCCACCGCCGGCGTACTTGCGCAGCGGCACCGGGCCGTCGGCCGTCATGATGCCGCCGTCGGCGAACTTGATGCTGCTGATTGCCTTGACGATCGGCGCAATCACCATCGTCTGCGCGATCTGCCGGGCGATGTCCTTCAGGATGGTGGCGCCAATCTGCCGGAGGCTGTTGCCCCAGTTGTCGGTGCCGTCGATCAGCAGGTCGATCGACTGGCCGATGCCGTTGCCGATCGCGCCGGCGATGCCTTCGACCAGCTGCCGCTTCTGCTCATAGGCCTCGCGCAGACGTTCCAGCGCCACCTCTTCAGCCGTCAGCCCCTCAAGCACGCCGGACTGTGCCGTCAAGCGCTCCCGCGTGGCCTGCAGCATCCGCTCAAGATTCGCGCGGTTCTCTCCGGTGATGTTTTTGTCCTCAAGATCCTTCGCGAGCTGTTGCTCAAGCACCAGCAAGCTCTCGCGCTCCGCCTTAGCGGCACGCTCACGATCGACAGCCTGACGCGCTAGCTCGGGGCTCAGGCCGCTGCGCTGCAGCTGCAGCATCCGCTCGAAATCTTCACGCTGCTCGCGCACCGACCGGCGCTGCTGATCGAGCTGGCCGGTGATGGTGCCAAACTCAGCCTGGCGGCTGCCCACCAGGTCACCCAGTGAAGCTTGGCCCTCGGCGGCACGGTTAGCGCCGACCGCTGCAGTCAGGCGCTGCCCGGCAGCCGTCACGCCAGCCATGCCGGGCACGCTGGCGCCGGTGTTGCCGATCAGCCGGCGCGCGCTGCCGACCGGACGCTGCGCCGAGCCTGCCTGCAGGTGCAGGAGCCGCATTGGCCCCTCGGGCGTCATGATCTCGACGGCGTAGCCGCCGGCGCCGGTGAAGCCCAGGTCGCGCAGCAGGCTGGCGCCACCCTTCAGGCTGATGCCGCTGCCAGCTGGTGTGCCGAAGTCAACGCCACGGTGGAAGCTGCGGCCGAACAGGTTGCGCGGGCCGTAGCCGCTGGTGACACCAAAGCTCGAGGGGCTGCGGCCGTTGACCATCAGGTAGCGGTCCACGTCGGCGGCGGTGATGCGCCGGCCATCAGCCCAGCGGGCGTCGAGGTGCGCGCCAGTGCTCTGCCCGGTGTTGCCGGTGCGGGCGATGATGCCGCCGGGGCCGACCATCGGCGCGCCGGTCATGGCTGCAGCGGCGGCCTGGCCGCCCTGCTTCATCTTGTCGGCCAGCTTCTGCCCGGCGTCCTGCAGGATTTCGCTGATGCCGCGCGCCACGGTGAGCTGGTAGTCGGCCAGCGTGCGCTCGATCTGCACCTTCCGGTCGGTGGCGCTCTGCTCGATCTGGATCCGCTGCTCGGTGTAGCGGCGCGTGGCTTCGTTTAGTCGCGCCTGCGTGTCGAGCGCATCGGTGCCAAGGCCAGCAGCACGCAGCCGCTGCCGCTCGGCCTCGAGGCGGAAGTCGTCCTGCTGCGCCGTGATGCGCCGGCGTGCTTCAGCGGTGCTGCGCTCGAGATCCAAGCGCTGATCGGCAAGCTGCTGCTCGAGATCCTTGGCTCGTTGCAGCGACTGCTCGCGGAAGTCAGCCAGGCGGCGCTCGGTGTCGAGGCGGATCTTGGCTTCTTCTTCGGCCGCCTTGCGCGATTCCTGCTGCGCACGCAGCCCCGCAGCCAGACGCTCCTTCGCGGCCTGCGTCTGCGCGGCCAGCTGGTCGGCGTTCACCTTGTCCTGCTGCTGGCGCTGCTGATCAACCTTCAGCAGGTCTTGGTAGATCTGCTGCTGGCGCTCGAGGAAGAACTGGTTCTTGCTGCCCTGCTGAAAGCTAAAGATGCCGAACCGGTCCTGCGTCTCGCGCGACGCCTGCTGCTGAGCCTGCTGGCGCAGCTGCAGCCGGCGGCCGGCCTCACCCTCGCCGGTGATGCCACCGAGCACATCAGCAGCATCTCGCACAGCACCGGTGAAGGTACGCAGCAGCGACACCGCCGAGGGGCCGAAGATGCGCGCCAGCGACTTGCCCAGCTCTTCGCTGGCGACGCGGAAATCCTTCAGCGCCTGCTGGCCGGTGTCGAACTGTTCGTTCAGCTTGCCGAGCTGGGTTTCGTTGAGACCACCCAGCGCGCGCAGCACCACGTCGGTGGTCACCTTGCCCTCGGCCGCCAGATTCTTCAGCTCGCCGATCGTGACGCCGAGCTCCTTCGCGATCGCCTGCGCCACCAGCGGCGCCTGCTCGCGGATCGAGCGCAGTTCCTCGCCCTGCAGCGTGCCGGACGCCAGACCCTGCTTGAGTTGGATCAGCGCGTTGCTGGTTTCCTGTGCCGTGGCGCCGCTGTTGCGGGCCGCGGCTGTAAAGCCGATGAACGCCTTCTCGAGCTCGGCGATTGTGATGCCGGTGGGGCGCAGCGAGGCGTAGAGGCTGGCGAAGCCCTGCTCGGCCTCTGTGGTGCTCAGCCGCAGTGTCTGCGCGATCCTTGCGGCCGCAGCCTGCGCCTGGTTGTATTCGCCGAACTCATTGGCCAGAGCCCGCAGCCGCACGCGCGCCGACTCAGCATCAAGGCCAACCTGCGTGATGCCGCGGATGCCAGCAGCACCAGCACCAGCGGCTGCTCCAGCTACCTGCGCGGCAATGCCGCCCGCCACGCCAGCCAGCAGCGCTTGGCCGCGGCTGATGCCACCAGCAGAGCCTGCAGCACCCTGGAAACGGCGCAGGCGCGCCTCCGCCGACTCGATGTCGCGGGTGAGCAGCTTGAACGACCGGCTGCCAAACTCCGCCTGATCACGCAGCGCCTTCAGCGATCCAACCGTGCGCTGCAGGCCGGCGATCGTATTGCCCGATGCCGCGCCCAGCTTCTGCGTCGCGGTATAGAGCTGGTCGAGCGACCGTTTGCTGACGTTGCTCTGCTGACTCAGCCCCTGCAGGTTGCGCTTCAGCTGATCAAGCCCGCTGCCCTCGAGCTTCGCGGTGAACTTGATGGCCGTGTCCAAGGTCATCGCCATGGATCAGGCCTCCCGATTCATCACTGCCAGCGCCGCGCCTTCCATGATCTGCAGATCCTCCAGCAGGGCGCGCTGGTCTTCCACTGCGTACATCTTAAAGAGCCACGCCAGTACCGAGTAATCGAGGCCAATGGCTCCGCCGGTACTGGTGCGCCACTGTGTCTGCACCCTGAGCCACATGTCGATCGCGTCCCAGTTCTCCGGCCACACCTCAAAGTGCTCCGGCTTCTCTTCTTCCTCAATGATCACGCCGAACGCTGCGGCATCATCATCGAGCTGCTTGCTGCTGTCTTTACCGCCGCCGGCCCAGTGCTCAGCGGCGGCTACGAGTTTTTTCGTTTGCCCTTGCTGAGCGAATCCAGCCACGAGCTCACGACGGCCGCGGCCACCAGCGGCACGTTCAGCAGATCAGCCTTGGCCTTCTCGCTGAACGGCACCGCTTCGCCCTTGGCATCGTTGATGCCGGACCAACCGATCAACACCTGATCGCAGAGCTCATCGTCGTTCAGATCGCCAGCCTGGATCTGATCCCAGATCTCGCGGATGCGCGCCTGCGGCAGCCGCTTGAACTGCGCATCGAACGTCTGCTTGTCGAACCGGCCACCATCGACGGGGAACTCGACGGTGACCGGCCAGGTGTAGCTCTCGCTCTGAGACAGAACGAACGCCATCCGTTGCTCCTATCAGGTGAAGGCCAGGCTGAACTCGTTGTTGCCGGCCGTGGTGGGCAGTGCCACGTAGGGCAGGTTCAGCATGTGGATGCCGTCCTGGTCCGCATAGGTCGGCTGGGTCACGTCAGCCTGGGATGCCGTGAAGGTTACCCGGTTGCCGGCAGTGGTGCCATGCAGGAAGGTGAGGTTTCCGGTAGTGGAACCGAGCGCCAGGGTGAAGTAATCCTTCGTGGCGATGGTCGGAGCCTCGATCACAACCTCACCAGCCGGCTGGCGATCGGTGATCAGCACCTCCTTCGTGCACCCCACCAGCTCGCGGTAGACGATGTTGTTGGAGAGGTTGAAGGTCACCGAGCTGAGGCAGCCGGCGTAGCTGAAGAACTGGAACGCCGAGGTGTTGCCTTCCTTGAAGATCAGCGGGTTGGCCTGGGCGGAGTAGGTGACCGCAGGCTGGGCAGTGTCGGTCGGGGCGTTGTAGATGCCCGTCATCTCAAACTGCAGCGTCGGGATTTGGCCCAGCTGGCAGTTCATGGTGACGGTACCGCGGCAGCCGGTCAGCAGGTGCTGCACGCCGTCGATGTTGTAGATGATCGAGCAGCTGCTGAAGGCACTGCTCACCGGCGCATAGGTGACAGAGGTGCTCGCCACAGTGGTGGCAGCAGTGCCGCAGGCCAGCAGCAGCGGACCGAAGCGGGGAGCGGTGCCAGCAGTGCCGGAACCGACCAGCTCCACCTCGCAGGTGACGCGCACGCGAGGATTGGCCAGCAGCTGATCGCTGTTGCCAAGGTAGGGACGGATCAGATCACGGCTGACCACATCCGACTCAAGCGGCGTGATCTCAAGGTTGCGGACCAGTACGGCATCAGTGCCAGCCGGTGAGCTGTTGGTGCCGTAGGTGGTTTCAGTCTTCGCCAGGATCAGGCGTTTGCGGCTCAGGAGCGGCATTGCTCTCTACCTCGTCAGGTTGGGAGGGTTGGGCCGGCTCCGTCCGCTGAAGCAGCGTCCGCTTGCCGGTTTTGGGATCTTGCAGGTATTCCCCGCCCTGACCCCAGTATTCATCCACCATCGTAGCCATGCTCAACTCGCCAGGTTCGTGACGGAGGTTCTGTAGAGGACACGATAGTCGCACTGGATCTCACCAGCGGCGCCATCTGCATCAGCGAAATTGAAGGTCACCGAGACTGGCTGGATGTCGATGGCGTAACCGCCAAGCGTCAGATCAGCCATCAGCTTGCCGTGCAGGCTTTCGATGATCGGATCAGCCAGCTGATCTGGAGTGCCGCCGCGCACGATCACGGTGACGCGGACGGTCATGGCCCAGTCCAGCGTCGGCAGGCTGGTGTTCTGCGTTGCGGTGTCGTTGAGCGGCTCGACAACAATCGCGGGGCTCTCTTCGCGTGTGATTGGCTCCACGCGCGTGCGATAGATCCGAGTGCCGACACCAGTGGTGTCAGTTAGCGCCGTGCGGATCGCCGCCAGGATGGTTTCGCGCTTGGTCGTCATAACGGCAGATTAGCGAGACGGTGGGGCACCTAGGCATCGTAGAGAAGGTGACTTCTGTGGCTGGCGGCGTGATCAAGTACCCATCAAGTACCAAAACCCTGTTGCACCAACGGGAAAGCTGAGCTTCAGGGCTCTGGTATCAAGTACCCATCAAGTACCACCCACGCAAGTCGGGGACACTACGAGGGCTACGGTGTCGGCCCCACGGTTTTGTAGGGATGTCCAGCAGGAAGGTTTGCAGTGAGTCCCCACTTGTGGGCTAGGTAGCCTTCAATGCGTTGGCGGGTATCAGTAGAGATTGCAGATGTATTGACAATAATTTCCGACACTGTTCCTGTCATGTACGAGGCTGCTGTGCTCCTTACAAGTGCTCCTATTCCAAATCTATCAAGGTTGCCGAGCGTGTTGACATTTTGCGCTCCAGTTGCGTCTTGAGATCCGTTTTTGTAAAGAGTTGCTGTCGTTCCCGTAAAAACATTGCCCAATAATAAGTTCGCAGATGCCGAATTACTGCCAACAACGTCAGTTGTTGGTGTGCCCGGTGCAGCATCGGCAGCTCGTCTTGCCGTTGCAAGCAGAGATGAACTTAAGAAAAAGGGAGCATTAATGGGAAAAGCTGAGATACTGCTGCCCGCCCCGAGAATGGTGCCCGAGCTAAGATTGGCGACTACATAAGCAGTAAACGGTGCATCATCGCCGCCCAGCAAAGAAGCCAATGCGTTGGCTTGCATTACATTTGAGCTGCCATTAAAAGCTAAACCAGGCTTACTATTAAATGCTGTTGCTGAATAACTAGGTCTTTCCGTTGAGCTTGCTGTTGCATTTCTGCTGTTACCACTTTTATCATTCCACTGGCTAACCAAGCCACCGCTTTGGGTGATAGTGGTGGAATCGTTGGCATCCAGCCACAGCGCCGTCTGGATCATGCTGGGGTTCCAGATGGTTTCGTTCCAGACCATCGCTGGCGATACTTTCCAGCTCATCGCAACACCTCCGCGTGATTAGTGGCAGTGGTTAGTGGGTGGGTCATGGTGTCGGCCCCAGGGTTTTGTAAGGGTGATCGCTGGGGAGGTTGGCGGTTAGGCCCCATTTGTGGGCTAGGTAGCCTTCGATGCGTTGGCGGGTGGTGTCGTTTAGCGCAGTTAAGGACATAATAATTTCGCCTATTTGGCCACGGTATGAGTATTGATAAATAGCCGATTGAAGCGAATTAGCGTAAAATCCAATCTCGCCCGAAATCATTAGATCGGTTTCAGCGTTGGTAGTGCGTGTTGCGTCAACGCCCAATGAGGCATTCACGCCATCGGTCCTAATTTCTGCAATATGCCAATTATTGCGTGTCGCAGTCGAAAGGCTTCCAGTAATCTGCTGTACTGAGAAGTTAGACCCAGCTCCATTTCCTAAAATAACGCTACGCACATCAGATGTGGTTCCAGCTAAAACAACGCTAGAATCATCAACATTGTTCTTTTTGGCGACAAAGAAAATGTGCCCGATATTTGTCAACTGTGAAAATGATAGCCGCTGAAATGAATTAGAAGCTGGGTCAAACTCAACAACACTGCGTCCATTTTGCGCAGCGGTTGTAACTTTAGGCTGCTGTGCTGCTGTCGCTTGCGTTGCGTTCCGGCTATTACCACTTTTGTCAGACCACTGGCTAATTCGTTCTCCGCTAGAAACAATCGTTGTCGCATCCGCCGCATCTAGCCAGAGCGCAGTAGTGATATTGGCTGGCGACCACAGTCCGTACTGAGCTGGGAACTCCCACATATAGTTTTGCTGGGTGAACTGCTTCGCCAGCACCACCTTCCCCGGCGTATAAATAGGCATCAGTCAGCCCTCCTAGAGTTAAAGGTTACGAGGTGGGTCATGGTATTGCTGCTCCGATGGCGGTGATTAGGGCTGACACGCGGGTGTCGAGGAGGGCTAGGTCGAGGGATTCACCGATGGAGTAGAAGGCGAGGCGGGCGTTGGTGGGAAATGCGCCTCCCGTCGCGGCAAAGACAGCAAGACTAAAAGATGATGGTGTTTGGCTGTTTTCGGTGCGGAAGTCTTGTACTCCATTTGCACGGCGGAAGTAACTGTTGGATGCTGACCGATTGACAGCAACAAGGCCAACAGGTAAAGCAGACAATCCAAGACCACCTATTGAGTTCCTACTGCGGCCAAACGTGGTGGAGGATGTCGCTGCCCCTACGTTGCTTGCACCCGTTTCATTTGTGGCTGCCCCTCCTCCCATATAAACGCTTGTACTTGACGCAGCAGTTGTGGCACGGCAAGCCAGATGAAAGCTGTTTTGCGGGTCGGCATTGTTATTCCGGTTGCTGTCCAAATACTTTGTGCTTCCATTCCCAATTAGCCCCGTCTTCCGGTTGTAATCCCCCGCCACGAAATTAAAGTTCGTCGGTGCCGTACCCACCAGTGGCACCAACGCACCACTCAGCGTCCGAGCACCAGCCAAGATGCAGCTCGCCTTAATGGCGCTCCAGGTGCCATCGAGCTTGCAGCCAACAATGAAGTCATTGATGGCTTTGCCGACGCCAAACTCCAGGGCTTGACCATCGGCAGCCTCCACTGCGGCGACATAGGCAATGGCATCGGCATCCGTCAGGCCGCTAAACCCAGGCCGCCAGACCAGCGTCATACCTCACCCCCACTCGAAGTGTCGTTGTCTACGACGGGTGCCACGTAAGGTGTGCCGTCTGCATTGAACTGCGGCGGGATGGGGCCGACGTAGTAGGGGCCGACCTTGTAAATCTCAGCACGCTGCCGCACGGTTTCCACCACGCTGCCAGCGAAATACTCTTGAGCACTGGTTGCAGTCGTGCCACCAGCAGAAGAGACGATGTAGAACTCAGCCGCCAGAGCAGGCAGCAGCTCATCAGGAATGTCGATCGTAAATTGAGCCATGAGAAACCTCCTTAGGCGGTAGTGGCTTTGATGATGGCGAAAGCGATCACGACCGCTTCGCTAAGACTGCCCGCAGTGATGTTGCGGACGTCAATCGTGGCTGAACCTGCTGCCGAACGTGCGTTGAGCAGATACGAGCCAGGTGTTCCACCGCTGATGTGGTTCAGGATCAGAACATCACCGGCAGCAACGGAGCTATTGGTCAGGACAAACGAAACAGTTGTATCAGCGGCAAGCGCAGCGGCGTTCAGAGTGATCTGCCCACACCGAGTGTTGAGCGTGACGCCAGTGCTTTTGCTTGTGGCTTGGGTAACGGTGCCACCTGCTCCGGTGCCGTAGCCGAAGGGATTCGCAAAACGGGTGCCGTTGGTCGGATCCCACGTAATGCTGGTGGCGCCTGCATAAGCACCGCTCTGGTTTACCACCAGTTGCCCACTAGACCCTGCAACTAACGCGACGGTGCCCGTTGCATTAGGGAACGAAATTGTCCGGTTAGCAGTAGGCGTGACGCACTGAACGGTGGTAGTGAAAGTGCCGCCATCATCGAGGTTGATGTCGCCTCGGTTGGTGAGGACGTTGGTGGTCTTGTTCCACGTCAGGTCGGCGTCGCCACCGAACACGCCAGCATCGTTGAACTGGATCTGGGTGGTACTGCCGCCGGGCGTACCGCCACCCGTTGCGTTCAGCGTGGTGCCGCTCAGGCTCAAATTGGTGCCGAGGGTGATCTCTTCAGCGACACCAGTGCCTGCGCTACCGCGACCCAGCAGGCGATTGGTCGCCATGCTGGTGCTGATGGTGGGCGTGGTGCCACCGCTGCTGCTGATCGGCCCGGTAGCAGACACGCTCGTGACAGGCGCCGTGCCACTGCTGGCTGCCGTCAGACGGCCCTGCGCGTCAACCGTGACCGATGCGTTGGTGTAGCTGCCGGCGGTGACGGCAGTGTTTGCCAGGTTGGTGCCATCGAGCAGCTTGGGCTTCCACAGGCCATCGGCTGCCTTGTAGAGAACCTGGCCAGACGTGGCGCCAGTAACCAGAACGTCGTGCAGTTCATCCAGCTCAAGGCCATTGTCGACCTTGACATAGATGATCCCAGCGGTGCCAGGCGACTGCTTGACGCAATACCCCAGTGCCACACCATGCGCAGGCTGCGTTGGCCTTGTGGTAGTCAGGCCGCCAGCGGTTTCGCTCAGCCAGATGGTTGCGCCTTCGACCAAGGCCGAAGTGTCAATGCCCTCAAGAACGCCAACCGCGACGATATAACCTTCAGTGTTGTTAGCAATCGCAGCCTGTGCAATGCCGATCGTATTGGCTGCAGTAGCTTCCAGCGAAGCATCAGCAAGTGCAACCGTTATCGTCGTGCCGCTGCTGCCGACAACATAAACAGCAGAGCCCTTCGGGATTGTGCTACCAGTGTTGTTGCGGACCAGCTTCGTGATAAGCGTGGCGCGATCAACAACGATCGAGTCCAGCTTCGTCTTATCCGCTGCCGACTGCAGGCCTGCATCTGTTGTCGTAGCAACCGGCAGCACCACATCAGCGCCGGTTGAGCTATTCAGCGTGCGCGTCGCCGCCGTATAGGTCAGGTCGGTCGCCGGCGCCAGGTTGGCAATATCCTGCGTCGTCGCGTCCTTCGTCGCACCCGCCTGATCCATCGGCACCCGTTCGGCGCCAGTCAGCGGCGTAGTTGCGTTGGGGAGTCCGGTGATCGTGGTGCTCATAGCGTGATAAGCGGATCCCCCGCCAAAGTCGTGAGGTTGAGGCCGGACAGGGTCACGATGTTGTTGAAGTCTAGGAGCTTCTGCAACGCGATCTCCACGAACGCGCCATCGTCGATCTTCAGGACTTGACGCACTTGGTAGGACGCACCGCCAACGGCAATCAGGTCGCCAAACAGAAGGCCACCGAAATCAGCCGCTCGTGCGGTCAGCGTGTAGTCAGTGCTCAGCACCATGTCGCCAGAGATGATCTGGCCGGGCATGTCCAGAATGCCCAATGCCGAAACGGCGCCAGCCGTGCAGCTGACGCCGAAATCGTTGAGGAAGACAGAGAGATCCTCACTCAGCGGCATCGGCCTTCACCTTGCGCGCTGGTTTCGGCTTGGCCTCTTCTGCCGGTGCCTCAACAGCTCGGCCAATGCGCATCAGCTCAGCAGCCACAGCGCTGTCTAGCTCGTAGACCTTGCCAGCCTCGAGGTATTCACCGCGTGCTGCGCAGTCTGTGGAGATCAAAACCTTCATCAGAAAAAGGGGGCCGGTTGCCCGGCCCCGCCTCCTATCAGGTGGTGATGTCGAGGATGGCAGCGAAGCTCTTGGGATCGCGCACGGCCACGTCATAGGTGACGATGCCGCGAACGCTGGTGAGAGCCTTGCTGAAGTCGTCCTGGTCCTCGCCCACGGTGATCTCGAGGCCATTACCCCAGAAGCCCACCATGGCCTGGCTGAAATCGCCCATCAGCAGAGCCGAGCAAACGCCGCTGCTAGTGCCCTTGGTCAGGTTGCTGGGGACCTGGTTGGAGGCGGCCAGAGGATAGCCGTTCAGGGTGCCAGGAGTTGGGCCGCGGCCGATGCGAGCGGCATCCGTGTTGAACAGGAAGGGGCCGTCGCCAGTAGTAGAACCACCAGCGCGCAGCTTCTTCAGGGCAGCCAGCACCTTGTAGTTGGTCAGGTAGGCCACGGAGCCGGGGTTCACGGCGCCGTTGACAGTCATCACAGCAGTTTCCAGATCCACCACCTTCTCCAGGGTGATGGCGGCACCGTTGGTGCCCATGGCTACCGAGCCGATGCCGGAGGTCTGCATGATGCCGGTGGGCTGGCCGCTGGAGCCAGAGCCGTTCATAATGCCGAGGTCGATGGCAAGGTTGATGCCATCGGTCAGGTCACGACGCACCAGCTCCTCGATGCCAGGGGTGCCCTGAAGCAGGGTCTGGCGGCTGTACTTGGACAGAGCGGCCAGGTTCTTGGGAGCCATGGTCACCTGGTCGAAGGTGGACTCCGACTGGGTGATCGCGGTGGTCTGGGTGCTCAGGTAGTAGGTCGATGCCACACCGGAGCGGCGGGGAATCGCCACGTTGCCGACCAGGCCGGTCATCGTGCGCACACCCAGCTGCAGCATCACAGCCTGGTTGCGGAGGAACTCGATGAAGTCCTCAGCCAGCAGGTCGGTGGCGACCAGGTTGCCGCCGGTGGTGGCGCCAGATGTGACGTAGGTGGCGCGCTGATTCAGGGCCGAGAAGGGCACGAAGAAGGAACGCTCGGCGCTCTTGGTAACGCCGGACTTCTCGACTTCCTTGGAGAGCTCGCGCACCAGGCCGGCCTCGCGGCTCGACCAGTCACCGGTCAGCATTGCGCGGATGCCTGCGGTGATGCTGTAGAAGGCACGCTCTTGGGCCGCCATCTCGACCGGAGCCACGGTTTCAACAGGCTTGATGGCCAGCTTGTCGAGAACAGCAGCGCGAGCCTCATCAAGGCTGCGGCCGCCTTCGATCAGCTGGCGGCCCATGTCGGCCATGCCGTGCTTTTCGGTCAATGCGGTGATACCGGCGATGCGGGCGCGCTCAGCCTTAGCAGCCTCGGCAGCCGCTTCAGCCCGCACCGCTGAAAGATCAGGGGTGTTTTCCATCGGAACCTCAGGTTCTGGTTGGGGGGTTGGAGATGCGGCGGGGGCCGCAGGTTGAGCGTCGAGAGCACGCCCGACGCCGACCGTTGGGTCTGCAGGTATGCTAACCACGCTCACTTCGTAGGGACTCCAGCGAGTCGCCACGAAGTCTTCGCCACGTTGTTCCATGTCGGCAATTTGATAGCCGACGGAAACATTGCGCAGCACGCCATCGCGTACATCAGCAAGAACTTCCTGAGCGAAAGCATTGCGGCTGAACTTGACAGACACGTAGCCGCGCTTCTTCTTGCCGTCGATCCACGCGCGCTCGACCACGCCAATCACCTTACCAGGATCATGGTTGAAGAGAAGCGGCGCGCCATCTGACAAGCGCGCGAGATCCACAGCCTCACGCGTGTGCGCCAGGATCTCATTCCCGAAGTAACGCGCGACGGGATATTCAGAACTGAAGGGAAACTCGATCGTGCGCTCGTCTTCGCTGACCATGAAGTCAGCTACCTCGGCGCGCTTCAGCAGCTGCCCCTCAAGATCACGCGATAGGTCCATCGGTGTCCTCGATGTCATCCTCCCCATTATCGTCACTCTCATCAGGGTCGCTGGCTGGATCCATCTCTTCCGCCTGATCTTCCGCCACGTCGCCGGCCTGTTGCGTACCGGCTGCGTTCACCTCATGCGGATCAGTGTCGAACGTCAGATCGAGCTCATCGGCCATCTCCAGTTCAGCGGCCCTGGCCACCATCAGCTCCTCCAAGTCGCCGCCTTGCTCGGCCACCACCTCGCCAAGGGTTTTGAAGCCGCAGCGCACGGCGTCCTTGTAGGCCTGCACTTCCTTGGCCGGATCCACCCATGCCCAGCCGCGCGGCATCCACCGGATCGCGCGGTAGCGCTCGGGGTCGGTCTCGTAGAATGGCAGGTTCAGCGTACCGCTGAGCACCGCCATCTCGAGCCAGGCCTCGAACACCGGCTGGTGGAAGTTCTCGATCAGGTACTGCTGCAGCGCGCGCCAGTGGTCGCGATCCTCAAGCAGGCTGAGCCGACTGCTGGAGTAGTTCGTCTGGCTGAAATCGCGGCTGATGCTCTCGTAGCTGCACCCGACGCCGGCCGCCATCGCGCGCAGCATCGCCCGCACGAACGGCTCGAACTGCCCATCAGGTGCGTCGAGCTGCGGCACCGTCACCGACTCGCCGGGCGCCAGGTACTTGAAGACGCCGGGCTCAAAGTTGCTCACCCGCTCGCCGTCGTAGACCTCGTCGCCCTGCAGCTCGCCTTCGTCGCTGGTAATGAAACCCATCAGAGCGCTGCTGGCCCGCGCGCGGATCACCTCGGCCTCTTCGTAGCCCGCCAGGTGATGCAGGCGCTGGATTGCGGTCGCCAGCCAGGGCACGCCGCGGGTCTGGCCCGGCCGGTCGCACAGGTACAGGTGGATAATCTCGTCGGCCGGCACCATCTTGTGCCGCGGCCCCGGCTGCCCCTGGAACGGCGCATCGCCCGGATGCTTGTTCAGGAAGGCGTACTGCACCGGCCGGCCCCAGCGGTCGCACTCGACGCCCATCCGCCACTCGTTGCCGTCGATCGTGCTCTTGCCGGTGTAGGTGTCATCGAGCAGGTCCGACTCGATCACCTCGAGCGCGAACGGCACCCGGCTGCCGCCAAAGGGCTGGCGCACCTTGCGGATGAACACCTCGCCCGACTCGGCCATCGCGCCGATCACCAGCCGCTCCATGTCGTGCCAGCTCAGCCGGCCGCCGGTGTGGCAGTGCTGCTTCTTCCCCCAGACCTTCCACGCGGTCTCGATCGCGTCGTTCACGGTCTGATCCAGCCGGCCGCCGCCGCGCACCATGCGCACCTGCGCCTGCATCCGAATCCCGGTGCCGATCACGTTGTTCTTGACCGCACGCACCGCCTGGCGCGCGTAGTCGTTGTCCCGCACCAGCTGGCGCGAGCGGTTGCGCAGCCTCGGCAGGCTGCCCTTGATCTCGGCGTCAGCGCTGGTGCCGTTGCTCACCCAGTCGCTCGTCAGCCGGCTGACGGTCGCGCCCTGATACATCCGCCGGCGCGGGATCGGTGTGGGCTCAGCGCCGCGCTGGAGCCAACCGAGGATCGAGGATCGGATGCCCATCAGAAGCGCACGAACAAGTTGTGGGGATTGCCGAGGCCGTTGGCCGCCAGCTGCGCGGCTTGTTCGCGCTTCACCTCAGCTTTCAGTTTGCCTTCCAGCGTCAGTAGGTCGGCCATCTCCATCTTTTTGAGCCGGCGATTGCCGATCGTGTACTCCTGCACCGCACCGCCGGAAATCATCGTGCGGATCGCGGCCTGCACCGCATCGAGATCCTTCTGCGCTTGCGTCCGACCATCGAACGCACCCGGTGCACCGGCATAGTTCAGCGCGGCCAACACCTCGAGCTGGCCGGCGCCCAGCGTCACTTTCTCGCTGCCGGCCGTTGCGATCGCCTGCCAGTACCACTGCCCGGCGTCGAAGCCGGCGCTGGTGGCCGCAGGAATCGAAACCTCCCAGCCCTGCCCATACGTCACACCCACCACCGTGGCGCCTTCGCTCGCGGTGTTGGTGCGCAGGTAGTAGGTCAGCGTCCAGCTGGCGCTGGTGATCTCGGTGCCGAGGTTGTCGCGGCCGGCCTGATCCCGCCACTTCACCGTGTCACCGGCTCGGATCTGGGCGGGGATGTTCACGGCCTCACCAGTTGCGGACGAACGCCGACGCCGCGGCTCCTCCCGATCTTAGGCGCGGCTTGCGTGGTACAGCATCAGCGTTCTCAAGGCGCTTCTCCAGCTGATCCCAGATCGTTCTGCGATCAAACCGCTGATACATCCGATTGAGTGCTGCGTACGCATAGACCAGACAATCCAGTGCTTCGTTCCTGGCGCTTGGTTTCTTCACCCATTCCCTCACCGGGAAGCCCTTCACGTACCGCAGCGCCTGCTTTTCTGCCGTCAGCTGCTCGAAATACTCACTCCCGGTCTGCGCGTGGAAGTGCAGGTAGCCCGGCCCAGGTTCGTTGTGCTTCAACCTTCCGAACAGCGTGGTCTTGATCGTGTCACCACCCACCGGGAACACCTGCGCGCCGCGCTTCAGCGTCTGGCCCTTCGCGTTGATGTCCACCTTGCCCGGCTTGCCGATCGGCGGCTTGCCCCGCTGGCTCTGGCCCTTGATCGCAATCACGCCCTGCGCCTGCCGCTCCCTGGCGTACTGGTACACCTCCGCCGTTGCGTGGCCGCCTGAGTCGATCGCCACCACATCCGCCCGCAGCTTGCCGCCGCTCACGTGCTCCCATTCGTGCAGCACCAGCACGTCGAGCTGCTTCCACACCTCCGGCCGACATGGGTCGCCAAAGATCTCCTGGTGATCCACCAGCCAGCCTTCTTCCTCCCGGCCCCACGCCCACACGCTCACCGCCAAGCGATCGCCCGCTGATCCGCCACCACCCTGCACGTCAACGCCGATCGTCACCGCTAGCGCACCCTCCGGCACCCTGCCGGCCGCATACGCCTCGCAACGCTCCAGCAGCGCATCGGCGCTCACCTTGCTGGCGAAGTCTTCCTCCCACGTCTCCGCCAGCCGCGTGTTCACAAAGGACTTCAGCATCGGCGCATCGGTCTTTGCGCGCAGGAAGTCGTCCACCATGTCGGCCCAGCTCAGCCAGCCCAGTGGGCTGTAGAGCCCGCTCAGCTGGTAGCCCGCCGTCTTGCCGTCGCTTGGCGCCGTCGGCCGCCACTCGCCCTGCCGCAACATCGCCGGCTTGTGGATCTCAGCGAACCGCTCGTGGCAGTGCTCGCATTCATACACCGCAGTGCTCGGATCGTTCTTCTCCCACTTCAGCTGCGGCCACTTCAGCCACTGCATCGTTCCGCAGCTCGGGCATGGCACGAAGTAACGCCGCTGATCGCTGCGCGCATACTCAGCCTCGATGCGGCTGAAATCCTTCACCGTCGGGGTGCTGGTCAGCAGGATCTTCCGCCGCGCAAACGTCGTCGCCCGCTTCTCCGCCAGGCTCACCGGGTCGCCTTCGCCGTCAACGTCCAGCGGGAAGGCGTCAACCTCATCGCAGAAGATGTATCGGCACGGCGTTGAGCGCAGACCCGTCGCGCTGTTCGCACCGGTGAGCAGCATCATGCCGCCGGGGAACTCCTTCGAGAACATCGTGTTGCCCGAGTCTCGGCTGCGGCTCGGCGCGATCTTCTCCGCCAGGATCGGCGTCTCGGTGATCAGGCTCTCGAGCCGCTGCTTGCTCAGCCTCTTGGCCATCTCCACCGTCGGCTGCACCAGAAGCATCGGCCCCGGCGCGTGCGCGATCACGTAGCCCAACCAGTTCGAGCCGCTTTCCGTTTTCCCGGTCTGCGCCGCGAACATCATCACCACCCGCTGCACGCTGCTGCCGGTGCTCAGGCAATCCATCGGCTCGCGCAGGTAAGGCGTGCGGTTGGTGCGCCACGGGCCAGGCTCCGCGCTGGCTTTGCTGCTCAGCCTGCGGTGCTTGTCGGCCCACTCGCTCACCGTTAGCGGCGGCTCAGGCCGCAGGCCATCCATGAACGCCTCGCGCCAGACGCTCATCACTGCACCTCCTGCAGCGCCAGCAGCGCATCACGGTGCTCATCGCTCAGCAGCTGGTGGATCACCGCCGGGTCGGTCTCGCCCGCCAGCTGGTGGCTCAGCCGATCGGCCAGATTGCTCAACGCTTCGCGGATGCTGCGGCCAATCTGAAACGCTTCCTTCTTCACCTCATCCGCCGGCACCAGCTCACGGCGCTGCTGCGCCACCTGCAGCTTCGCCAGCTCCGCCTGGTAGTGCTCACGCCTGGCACGGCTCTCGTTCAGCTCGGGGATCGCATCATCGGGCAGCGCCTGGATGTGACGCCGCAGCTCCCGCGGATCCTCCGGCAGCGGCTCCACCGGGTCCGGCCGGCGGATCTTCGCGTTATGCGTGTCCCTGGTGTTGCGATCCCACAGCTCCATCGCCAAGTCGCGGTCCAGCCAGCGCTTGCCATCCTTTTCCACCACGGCAGCGGTGATGCGCGATTTCACCGCGTGCGTCACTGAAGCCCTTGAGCAGCCTTTGATTGCCGCAAACTCGCTAAACGTGACCAGCAAGCTGTTGAGGCTCCTTATTCGGTCTTAATCATAGAAAACTATTCAACTACTTAACAGGGCCGGGGGTCTATAGATGCCGACTTACCGCTTTTTACCGTTGAATACCTTTGAGACCTGACGCTAGCGCTAAGCCGCGGCTGCGAAATACC
>JACCDX011095416.1_pt1 | contig 22695 bp, 6 predicted proteins | sample 7449681 | NCBI WGS metagenome assembly JACCDX01 (sample SAMN15323450, study PRJNA562643) | freshwater metagenome | isolation source: river surface water | place: USA:Blue River Watershed | collected 2017-08-18
CACCCCATGCCCCCCGCCTCCCGCCCTGCCTGCCTGCGTCCGCCGCGTTCGGCGGTCTGTATCCTGTTTTCCGTTGCGGCCTCCCTTTTCGCCCAAACCGCCGCACCGCCCGGCGCCGCGGCCACGGGCACCGGCGCCGCCGTCGTCCTCTCTCCGTTCACCGTCGAAGCCGGCTCCGAGAAGGGCTACCTCGCCACCCAGACGCTCAGCGGCACGCGCCTCAAGACCGACCTCAAGGACATCGGCTCCGCGCTCACGATCTTCACCGAACAGCTGATGGACGATCTCGGCGCCAACAGCATCTACGACCTGATGGCGTTCGCGCCCAACACCGATCCGTTCGTGATGTCGACCTCGGACGTCACCGGCAACGGCAACGACTTCATCAACATCCCCACCAAGTTCGTCAGCCGCGGCGGCGCCACCACCGTCGTGGGCCAGGATTTCTTCACCAACAACATCCCGAACGACCGCTTCAACTCCGAGGCGCTCACGTTCACGCGCGGCCCCAACGCCATCCTCTTCGGCCTCGGCAACGCCGCCGGCGCGTTCATCTCTTCGACCAAGCGCGCCAAGTTCCGCGATGCCCGCGTCGTCGAGTATCAGGTCGACGACCGCGGCTCCTACCGCGGCACCGTCGATCTCAACCACGTGCTCAAAAAGGACCTGCTCGCCGTGCGCTACGCCGGCCTGACCGAGAACCTGAACACCTTCCGCCCGCCGACCGAGAGTTTCCAGCGCCGCCATTTCGTCACCGCCACGCTCACGCCGTTTCGCACCACCACCGTGCGCTTCAGCTGGGAGCAGGGCCTGATCAACGCCCCCGCCGTCCGCCCGTGGCCCGACTACGACGCCGTCTCGCCGTGGCTCGCCGCCGGTTCCCCGATCGTCGAACGCTTCACCAACGTCGCCGCGGGCAAGCCCGCCGGCACGCAGAACTACGCGCTCGCGGGCCTCGTCTCGACCGAACACTCCGTCGGCGGCACGCCCGTCGCCACGCAGCGTTTCACCAACACCGGCCAATCCGTGCCGACGACCTTTGCCAACGGCTTCCCGGTCAACGGCGCCAATTTCCGCTCGCTCGTGAATCCCGCGATCTTCCCGACCTTCGCGAGCAACTTCGGCAACAGCGCCTTCCGCCTCACCGACTACCGCATCCGCTCCGTCTTCGTCGAACAGCAGGTCACGCGCGACTTCTTCGTCGAAGCCGCCTGGAACCGCGTCGACAGCGACCTCAAGGCCGTGAACGGCTTCGTCGGCCAGCTCGCCTACATCTACGTCGATCCCAATCGCCAGCTGCCCACCGGCGAGCCCAACCCCAACGTCGGCCTGCTCTACAGCGAATCGCAGAGCACGCTGATCGACGCCCCCAACGCCGCGGAAAACATCCGCGTCATGGCGTCCTACAACCTCGACTTTACCCGCAGTCCGCGCGGCTCGCTGCGCTACTTCGGTCGCCACCAGGCCGCCGTATTCATGGAGGACAGCAACCCGACCGGCTGGTCGAGCAACAACGGCCTCTTCAACAGCACGCCGCAGGCGACCACCGGCGCCGCCGCCGCGATCAACAACGCCAACAACGGCATCCGCTTCCGCTACTACTTCGAGCCCGCCAAGGGCAAAATCGGCACCAACATCGGCGATTACATCAAGAGCCTCCCGGTTCTCTACGCCGGCGATCCGCTCCCGCCGCGCCACCCGAGCGGCATCACGCCGGCGTTCTTTTCCTTCCAGGGCCCGACCATGACCGAGTCCGTCGTCCGCACCTACGCGCTCGCGACGCAAAGCTTCTTTTGGAAGGACCGCATCGTCGTCACCCACGGTCTCCGCCAGGACGACCAGGTTTCCTGGCTCGCCGTGCCCAACGACTTCGGCGCCCTGCGCGACGCCAACGGCACCGCGCCGCGTCCGAGCACGATCGACGTGCGCCGCTTCCGCCCCGACAGCCGCACGTCCCGCGGCGGCAAGACCCACTCGCGCGGCCTCGTCGTTCACGCGCTGCCGTGGCTCAGCCTGAGCTACAACACCTCCAACAACTTCCAGGTCAACGCCGGCACCCGCAACGTCTACGGCGACCTCCTGCCCAACCCCGAGGGCGAAGGCAGCGATTACGGCGTGAAACTCGCGCTCTTCCAGCGCCGCGTCTTCCTCGAGCTCACGCACTACACCAACCGCAGCAACAACAGCGCCGACTCGATCTCCAGCAACTCCGCCGGCAACTTCAAACAGTTCGACCAGCTCTGGATCGGCATCAGCGATCTCACCGGCGACGTGAAATATCTCACCTCGCCCTACTCCACCCTCAGCACCGTCTGGCAGGACGTGGTCTCCACGACGTCCAAGGGCTACGAGTTCTCCCTCACCGCCAACGCCACCGACCGCTGGCGTCTCACCCTCAACGGCAGCCGCCGCGGCGACAACACGACCTCCGCCCGCGGCGTCTACATCAACCGCTACATGGCCGAGTATATCCCGCTCATCAAAGCCAACGCCGCGTGGATGGCCGCGCCGACCGCCGGCAACCTGAGCGTCGCGCAGCGCGTCGCCGACCTCGAGACCACGCTCGTCAACTTCAACGCCATCCGCAACAGCCCCTCCGCCAACTTCGCCTCGCAGTGGACGCTGAACCTGATCCAGAGCTACGACTTCGCCGCCCCCGGTTTTCTCCGCGGCGTGTCTATCGGCGGTTCGATGAATGCCCGCGGCCAAGCCATCAACGGTTTCGCCGTCGACGCCGCCAACGTCCTCGACCCGACGCGTCCCTACCACGCCCCGGCTTACGCGACCTTCGGCACGTGGGTGACCTACAAGCGGAAACTTTTCCGCAACCGCATCGATTGGCGGCTCCAGGTCAACGTGCGCAACGTCTTCGACCGCCACACGATTTTCCCGCTCGTCAGCGTCGACTCCCGCGACGGCCGCCACACGCCCGCCGTCGCCATCTACACGCTGCGCGAGCCGCGCACCTGGCAATTCACGAGTTCCTTCCGCTTCTGAGCCATGCCCGACGCCCGACCACTCCGCCTCGTCGCCTTCCTCGGCCTCTGCCTCGGCCTCGCCACCGCCGCGTCCGCCGCCACCGCCACGGCCGCTTCCGGTCGCCCGAACATCGTCGTCTTCATCGCCGATGACCACGGCATGCTCGACTCGCAGCCCTACGGCTCGCAGGAGGTGCGCACGCCGCACATGGCCCGTCTCGCCGCGGACGGCGTGCGGTTCACCCACGCGTTTGTCGCATCACCGTCCTGCGGGCCCAGCCGCACCGCCCTGCTCACGGGCCTCTGGCCGGCGCGCAACGGCGCCGAGCCCAACCACCGGCCCAAACACGCGCACATCGCCTCGCTCCCGCCCGTCCTGCGCGCCCTCGGCTACGAGGTCGCCGCGATCGGGAAAGTCGCCCACGCCACCTACGCCAAGGACCACGGCTTCGACCACGTCGAGGGGCCGAATCCCGGGTTCGCCGACACCGCGGCCGTCGCCCGCTTCCTTGCCGCTCGCGACTCTTCGAAACCACTCTGCCTCTTCGTCGGCACCCGGCATCCGCACACGGTCTGGAGCGAGGCTGCCGCCTATGCTCCCGCCGCCGTCCGTCCGCCGCCCACCCACGTCGACACGGCGGTCACGCGCGCCGAACGCGCCCGCTATCTCACCGATGTCACCAAAGCCGACGCGCTGCTCGGCGAGGTCCGCGCCCTCGCCCGCGAAAAACTCTCCGCCGATACGATCTTCGTCTACACCGCCGACCACGGCGCCGCGTGGCCCTTTGCGAAGTGGACACTCTACGACGCCGGCATCCGCACGTCGTTGCTCGTCGCCTGGCCCGGCCGCATCGCCCCGGGAACCGTCAGCGACGCCATGGTCTGCTGGCCCGATCTGCTGCCCACGTTCATCGAGCTGGCCGGCGGCCGCGTGCCCGACGGCCTCGACGGCCGCTCGTTTGCCGCGGTGCTCCGCGGCACCGCCACCGCGCACCGCGACCGCATCTTCGCCACCCACAGCGGCGACGGCGACTACAACGTCTACCCGATCCGCGCCGTCCGCACCCGCGAGTGGAAATACATCCGCAACCTGCACCCCGAATTCCAGCAGCACACCCACATCTCCCGCTCCACCGGCCCCAGCGGCCTGGTGTATTGGAAAACCTGGGTCGACGCCGCCGCGCGCGATCCCGCCGCGGCCGCCATCGTGCAGCGCTACAGCGTGCGCCCCTCCGAGGAACTCTACGATCTCGCCGCCGACCCGCACGAGCAGCGCAACCTCGCCGCCGACCCGCGCCACACCGCCCGCCTCGCCGCCCTGCGCGCCGACCTCGATGCCTGGATGCGTCAACAGGGCGACACGCAGACGGTTTTCGGCCAGCCCCTGCGGCAAGGCGAGCCCGTCACGCTCCTCACACCCCCCGGAGGAAAGAAGAAAGCGCCCTGAGTTGCCCGGACGCCGTCCTGACGAATCCGCTACGATTCCGCGCTTTCCAAGCTCCGCCGGGTTTTGTGTGCTCCCGTCATGCTCACCGACCTGAAACGCGAAGCCTACGAGGCCAACCTCGCCCTCGTCCGCCGTGGCCTCGCCTGCCTGCCCCAATTCGCCAGCGCCTCCGCCCTCGACCGCAGCCTCGGCATTTTTGCGATCACGCCCCATGGCGTCGACTGCGCCGAACTCCGCGCGCGCGACATGATTTTGGTCGATCTCGACGGCAAGATCCTCGAAGGCCGACTCCGCCCCTCCTCCGACACCCCGACGCACCGCCGCCTCTACATCGGCTTCAAGGCCGTCGCCGGCATCGCCCACGCGCATTCGCCCCACGCCACCTCCTTCGCGCAGGCCGGCCGCGCCATTCCGGTGCTCGGCACCACGCATGCCGATTTTTTCCAGGGCGATGTGCCCGTCACGCGCAAGTTGACCGAGTTCGAAGTCAGCGGCGCCTACGACTGGGAGACGGGCAACGTCATCGTGGAGCGCTTCCTCGCCGACGACCTCGATCCGCTCGATTACCCCGGCGTGCTCGTCCACCGCCACGCGCCGTTCACCTGGGGCCCGTCCGCCGCGCATGCCGTCGATGCCGCCGCGGCGCTCGAAGTCGTCGCCCAGATGGCGATGCTCTCGCTCCAGCTCGCGCCGAAACTGCGCCCCGTCGAACCGGAGCTGTTGCCGAAAAGCCCGCGCCGCCGCGCGCCCGCCGTGCCGCCTCCGGCCGCCACGCCGAAGTGACGCGACGGCGCCGGCCCGCCGTGGCCGTTCAGGTCTTCCGCACCATGCGTGCCATCGACTCCTCCGGGTTCAACCCGGTGACCGCGCTCACCTCGACCCACGCGAGATCCTTCGATTCGCTCGAGATCCGCAGCGGAATCGTCGGATCGGCCTCGAACCGGAACCGCAGATCGTAGTGGTAGTGCCCCGGCTCGCCCTTGCGCTCCGGGATCCAGTGCCGGTCGACATCGAAGATCGCCGTCCCGATCGCCTGCACCGCGGGCAGACCCGACTCCTCCTCGGCCTCGCGCCGCGCCACCGCCAGCAGATCCGCCTCGCCGTCGGCGTGCCCGCCGAGCTGCAGCCACTTGTCGAGCTTGCGGTGATGGGTCAGCAACGTGCGCGACCGGTCGGGACTCACGACCCACGCCGATCCCGTCAAGTGGCCCGGCACACACGTGCGCAGCAGGCAATCGGCGTGCGCCTCGACAAACGCGAGGGTCGCCGCGGTCATCGCGGCTTCATGGGCGTCGAGCGCCTGTGCGGCGTGCGCGCGCAGGAGTTGGAGAACGGCGGAGCGGTGCATCGCGTTCAGCTCTGCTCTCCCGGCGCATCGCGGCGATGCAAATCGCGCGTCGCGCCGCCGCCGGCCGTTCACGGCCTGCGCCGTCTCCACCCAGGTCGCTTCCGTTTTCGCGCCGGCTCGGCGCCTCCGCGCCCAGCGCGTTCACGCGGTCCGCGCCCGCGTAGACCGTGCCGAATCACAGGGCATCGCCGCGACTCGCCGCGCCGCACTGCACGCTTGCGCCCGCGGCACCGCGCCGGCTTCCCTCGTCGGCCCCCATGAAAGCCCTCCTGCTCACCGCGCCCTCGAAACTCGACTACGTGGATTTCCCCGCGCCGACGCCGGCCGACGACGAAGTCGTCGTGCGCGTTCACGCCTGCGGCATCTGCGGGAGCGACATCCACGGTTGGGACGGCTCCACCGGCCGCCGTCGGCCGCCGCTCATCATGGGTCACGAGGCCTCCGGCGAAATCGTCGCGACGGGACCGCGCGTCACGGGCTGGAGCGCCGGCGACCGCGTCACCTTCGACTCGACCATCTCCTGCGGCGCCTGCCGTTTCTGCGCCGCCGGCCAAGTCAACCTGTGCGAAAACCGCCGCGTCGTCGGCGTCGCGCCCGTGGAGTATCGCCAGCACGGCGCCTTCGCCGAGCAACTCGCGATCCCGGCCCGCATTCTCTACAAACTGCCCGACTCCCTGCCCTACGACCAGGCGGCGATGGTGGAGCCGGTCTCGATCGCGGTGCACGCGGTGCAGCGCACAAAAATCGCCCCCGGATCGACCGCCGTCGTGATCGGCAGCGGGATGATCGGCCTCTTGGTGATCCAGACCCTGCGCTGGGCCGGCGCGAAGAACATCGTCGCCGTCGACCTGGCCGACAACCGCCTCGAACTCGCGCGCCGGCTCGGCGCCACGCACACGATCAACTCGGGCCGCGAAGACGCCGCCGCCGTGGTCAACACCCTCACGGGCGGCCTCGGCGCGGACACCGCCTTCGAGGTCGTCGGCTTCACGCCGACACTGAATCTCGCGCTCGCGACGCTGAAGCGCGGCGGCACCTGCGTGCTGGTGGGCAACCTCTCGCCGAAGACGCAGGATTTCCCGCTGCAGGCGGTCGTGACCAAGGAAATCACGATCACCGGCTCGTGCTCGAGCGCCGGCGAGTATCCGCTTTGTCTGGACCTGATCGCGCGCGGGGAGATCGACGTGAAACCGATGATCGAAGCCGTCGTCCCGCTCGCCGAAGGCGCCGGCTGGTTCGAAAAACTCAGCGCCAAGGACGGCGGAAAATACATGAAGGTGATCCTGGCTCCTTGAGCGGGTTCCGGGAACGAGCGCGTCGATCACCCGCGCTCCGAGTTCACCTCACCGACCCGCGCCGCACCAGGTGCCGGTTGAAGTTCACGGATCGGGCGCAAACCCGTCCTCGGATCCGGGGTAGATGCGGTAGCGTCCGACGCGCTGGGTTCCCTCCCGCACGTTGTAGAGTTCGATCACCCGGGTGAGTTCCACCAGGCCGATCCGGCCGTCTCGGTTGGTATCGGCCGTGTGATAGGTCACCAACGACGGCGTTCCGGGTGGAGCCAAGTCCGGTGCAAAACCGTCCTCGCCTGCAATCTCGGTCCGGTAGGCCCCGGTCCTCACCGCGCCGGTGCGGGCGTTGAACAACTGGACCATCCGCAGCAGCTCGATCAGGTCGATCCGCCCGTCCTGCGAGGTATCGGCGCTGTGAATCAGAGGAGCACGGTTGATGATCAGCGCGGCCGGAATGACCGCGGTGGCGGCGAGCGCGGCGTGCTGGAAGGAAGCACCGAGCGTGCGCGGTCCGGCTTCGCCCGCCGGCACCGCGAGCCGAAACGCAAATCGATGGGCCCCGGCCGGGAGTTGCGCCCACCGCCACACCAGCGGTCCCGCCGACCCGGTCGGTGGACGTGCGGTCGCGGCGACGACATCGTCGCTCGCCAACGTCCATCCGGCCGGCAATTGGGCCGTCCAGCTCACATCGGTCGCGGCCGCGGCCAAATGGAGCACCGCGCTGATGGTCACGGAGTGGCCCGGCAAGTAACCGGGACCGATGACCGCATGGGCGGAATTGTCCCGCGAGGTAACCGTCAGGCGCGCCGACCAAGCCGGCCCGTAGCCGCCGGTGGTATCGGCCAGACGCACGCTGTAGAGTCCGGCATCCGCGACTTGCGCGGCGCCGAGCCTGAAGGTCGGGCCGGTGCCGCCCGGCAGGGCTGCCGAGTCCTTGCTCCACAAAAAGCGCGGCGCCGGCGAGCCGACGGTAACCACGCCAAACGAGGCCGGCAGGCCCGCGGCCACGGTCACCGAAACGGGCGGCGAGATCACGACGGGAAGGGTTTCCGGCATCTGTCCGTTCTCGATCTCGAAAACCTCGATCAGGGCGAGGCCGGGAACCTCGCTGCTCACCTGGATACTGGCGACTCCGGCAGCCCCGGGCACAAACGCCACGACGGCGTCCCGGCTGTCCGCCGGAATCGGCTGCGCTCCGCCTTGGGCCGCCAGCGACACCAACCGCGCCTCTCCCGCCCAGTCGTCATTCTCCGCCAGGCGGGTCTCCCCTGCAAAAATCGCCAACTTGGGATTCGGGACAGCGTCGGTGTGGCCGAGGCTCGGCCCAAGCGCGCGCACCAAGTAGGTTCGGCCGGGGTTGGGTGCCCGCAAAGCCAGCGCCTGCACCAAGGGTGCGCCCGGACCGACCCGCCCATGCGTCGCAGCATACGCCAGGCGCGGCAACGTGTCCGCCTCGTAGATCTGCAACAGCGCCACCCCGGCCCCCTCGTCCGGGCCGACGCTCACGCGATACGACCCCGGCTCGAACGACGCGAGCAGCGCCGCATCCCGACTGCCGGCGGCCAGCGGCAGTGCACCCAATCTGGCCGCGGTCACCGCAAGTTCGGCGGCGTTGGGGGCTTCGCTCCAGTCGTCGTTCGCGGCCACCTCGCTGCCGCTGTCGAGCGCGACGACCCTGATGCGGGGATTTGCCGCGGCGCCGGCCACGCCGCTCGCCGTCAGCGCGGGTCCGAGTGCACGGATCAGAAACACCTTCGGCACCGAACCGGCGACGGAGAAAGATCCCTGCAGCCCGCCCGGCCCCCCCGCGTCCCGCGCGTCCACGGCCATAATTCCGCCCTGCGGCGGCGTCACCCTGAGGCGGATCGGAGGACTCGCGTGTGTTCCCGTCGGGCCATACAACACCAAGGTATACTCGCCGGCATCCGTCGCCCGCGCCGCGGCGACCGTGAGCGCCGCCGACGTCCCGCCGGCCACCGCGACACCGTTCCGGAACCATTGGTAGGTATACGGTCCGGCGCCGGAGAAGTCGGCGGTCAGCGTCGCAGTCCCGCCGCTCGCCACGCTGTAGGGCGAGGCGCCCGCCGCGAACACCGGGGAAACGCCGCGCGTCACCGAAAGGCCGGGGCCGTCGTCGGACGCGACCAGAAGTTGCCCGGAATCCAGCATGAGAATGGGCCCCGGACTCGCGGTGAATCCCGTGATCCGGAACGAGTCGTCCCGATTGCCGTCGGCGCGCAAACGCTCCATCACGCCGACCGCGGCGAATCCCGGCAAGCTGCCGCGCCCACTGCGCGCGATCAGGCGCCCGTCTTCCTGCAACAGGAACGGCGGTGAGGAAACGAACTGGCCCGCGACGGAGAATCCCGGATCGACCTCCAGATCGCGCGAGACCCTGATCATCCCGGCCCCCACGTGAAGCATGACTCCGCCGAACGGATGCAGCGCGATCCGCTGGAAACCGGATTCACCGGATGCGCCGAGGCTCTTGTCGAAGGCCCCGTTCTCTCCGACCCGGACAAGCCAGGCGGGCGGGCGGCCGTGTATCGATAGGGCGGATGCCGAGGTCAGCCAGATCCTGCCGTCGGGCGCCCGCAGCGCCGCGTAGGGCACCGTGTTGGGACCGGCATCGAACGCACTGTCCAGGAGTCCCGTGGCCAGCACTCGCCGCAGGAAGGGCTCCGTGCCGGTCGAGCCGTCCAGCCCCACGAGAGCCCGCGACTGCGGCAGGTTAACCAGAAACTGCGGCGGCCCCTTGGCCCCGGCCGTAAGGTCGAACGTCTCGTCCGCCGTGCCATCCGCCTTTAGCCGGACAACCCAGCTCCGGGTGATGCCGTTGTAGGTGGTGAAGGCGCCCGTCAGCCAAGCCCGCCCGTCTCCGATCGACACTATTTGCTGCACTTCCGCGTTTGCCCCTGCACCCGTCGCATTGAAGGACGGATCGAGGCTGAGATCGGAGTTCAGACGTCCGACATTCTGCGCCCCCAACCGGCCGCACAGTGCATCGAAGCGACCGCCCACCAAAATTTTCCCGCCCGGCAGCGCCGTCAACGCGTTCACTTTCCCCGGCACCATCACCAGGACGTTGGGCGAAGCCTGGAGCACCGCTTCGGCGTTTACCCGCGCCAGCCGCTGCCGGATCGAGCCGTTTATCCGCGTGAAATATCCGCCCAGCACCACGGTTCCATCCGGCAAGGGACGAATCGCCGCGACCGTGTTGTTGGGTTGGGCCAAGGCCTGCGTGGCGCGCGTGCCGTCGGCCCGCAGGCGCAGCAAAGGCCCGCTGCTTTCGTTGTTGAACGAGGTGATCGGGCCTCCGATCAGCCACGTCCCCGCGGGTTCGGCCGCCAAATCGTAGGGCACCTGCGCCAGGCCTGTCCCCAGATTCGCCGCAAACGCTTCGTCGAAAGTCCCGTCGGCCGCCAACCGCCCGAGTCCCGGCGAGACGATGCGCTCCAGCCCGACCGCCTTCCGCTTGTAGTAGCTGGAAAAGTATCCGCCGAAGAGGATCGAGTCGTCCGCCGCCACGGCGACGGCGGACACGGCGTTGTCCGGCCCCGGATTCGGATTGAACGAGGCATCGAATCCGCCCGCGGCCGTCAGCCGGGCGAGATTCAAGCGCGGCGTCGCTCCGGACAGCGTGAAGTAACCTCCGAGCAGGATCCGATCCTGACTGTCCACGGCGAGCGCCAGGACGCCCCCGCCGGTCACGCCGATGTCCCCGAGTTGCGCCGTATCCACCTTGGCGCCGTCGGGAGAAAACCGCGCGAGATAACCGGTCGGAAGATCGGAGCGGTAGGGCCAGCCGCTGAACAGACCGCCGACCACGATCGTGCCGGTCGATTGCAGGGCCAGGGCGCGGACGACTCCGCTTGGGCGCACAGAATCGGGCAACGCGGTGTCGACCGAGCCGTCGGCATTCAGCCGCAGCAGGTGCGCGTAGGTTTTCCCCGCGGCCTGCACGTTGGGAATATCGCCGGCCACCCATAGTTTGCCGTCGGCCGTCGGTTGAATGGCATAGGCCGTGCCGCGCAGCCCGATCGGCTTGAAATTCGGATCCAGCGTGCCGTCCGCCAGAAAGCGCGCCACGAGACTGCGGGGCTGGCCTTGGATCGAACTGAACGTGCCGCCGACGAAGAACCCGCCGCCCGGGGCCGCCTTCGCCGTCATGACCCATCCGTCCACGATCTCGGCGGCGAGGTTGATCGAGCGGTCGAGTTCGACGACGCCCGGGTAGGCCTTGGGCTGGACCCGCACTTCCTGCCCGGAGTGCACCACGGTCCGGCCGTCCCGCGTTTCCGCCAGTTCGTAGTAGCCGGCGTCGCCGCGCGTGGCGGCGGCCAGCGCAAACGTCGCGCGGGTGGCGCCGGGAATATCGTTTCCGTCGAGTCGCCACTGCCACGTCGCTCCCGCGGCCGGACTCGACGCGGTGAGTTCGAGCGGCTTGCCCGCCGTCGTGCGCTGCACCGGCCAACCGACTCCGGCCGTCGAACCCGGAAGCACCGTCAGGCGCGCCGCCGGCGTCCGGATGGATCCGAACAGATTCGTGATCCGGACCGCAAAAAGGCCCTCGTCGGAGGAACTCACGGCGTTCAACCGCAGCACCGGATCAAGTTCGCGGCTCGCAATATCCTTCGGGACGCCGTCGAGGCCGTTGTAGGTCCAGAGATATTGAAACGGGCCCGCTCCTCCGTGTTTTGCTCCGAAGGTGACGGTGCTCCCTTCCGGGACAGTCATCCCCGCCGGGCCCTCGATGAGGACCGGAGGAGACGCGGCGACCAGCGCATATTCTATCGGGCTAGTGACGGACGGCGTGCCCGCCACGTCCACCGCATCCTCGAGCCACTCGAGGACCTTTGTTCCGCCCGGGCCCGCGATACTTTCGGATACGTCGGCTTTCACGCGACCTTGCGCGGTAATCGCGAACCGCGCGTTGCCGCCGCGCGCGGGCGCCAAATGGTCGCGGGTGCCGGGCAACACCGCCGTCGGCCGCCCGTCCACCAGCGCCGACACATCCAGGATCGTGCCATCCGCACGCAGCGCGAGCCCGCCGCGCAGGCGGACCGCCTGTCGCGCAAGCTCCACGGCGGGCGCCGCCAGATCGACCACCACCCCGTCCGCGCGCAGCGCATACACGCGTCCAAATGCGGCCGAGATCGCTTCGATTGTCGGAAGGCCGGCCGGCACCACATACGCCGGACCGCCGATCGCAGCCGACCCCCAGGCCACGAGGGAGCCGTTATCCAGCAGTGCCACGCAGTAGGTCCCGGACGACGCCAGCTCCACCACGCCCTGCAAATCCCCGGGGACCGCGAGCGCGCCGTAACGCGGATCGCCCCAAACCCGAGCTCGGCCGTTTTCCGTCACCGCAAAAGAGATTTCCGCGGCTGCGCCGATCTTCCGGACCGGCCCGAGGTCGGACGGGATCGTGAGTTGGCCCCGGCTGTCGCTGCCGACGCCGCTCACCGCACCGTTGCCGCGAAGGTAGAGCAGATGCCCGGAACCGGCGGCGATCGCGGTCACCTCGGTTGCCTCGATCCGAGCGGCCAGACCCTCGATCGCTTTCCAGCTCCACTGGAGCACGCGTCCATCGCGCGGCACCACGACGACCGGGAAACGGGAACGTGTGACCAGGCCGTCGGCATCCTGCACTTCCACCTCATACCACCCGCGATCCGACAACCCGGCGGCGGGCATTTGCACCTGGGCCGCCGTCGCTCCAGCGATCAACTCGCCGTTCTTCCACCAACGATATCGCAGCGGAGCCGCCCCGCTGGCGGACACCTGCGCAGTCCACGTCTGCCCTTCCCTCACGTCGCGGCCGAACATCGGTCGCGCCAGCTGCGGCGGATGCAGCACGGTGAGGCCGACACTTGCACTGGTGACCGTGCCGGCCGCGTTGCGCAGCGTCGCTTGATACAGCCCGGCCGCGGCATCGCCGAGGCCGGACAACGTCAAAGTCGAGCCCGAGGACGTCACCGCCACGAGCGCCCCGGGAATCGGCTCGCCGTTTTTTGTCCAGGTCACGGTCGGCACCGGAAACCCGCCGAACGCGATGGAGAACGTGACCGTATCGCCTGCATTCGCGACGAGCGCGCGCGGCTGCTGCTCGATCACCGGGCGAGTCGGCACCACCAGCGCCATCGCTCCATCCAGCCCGATCGCTCCAGCCACCGCCCCGCGCAAGGCGCTCGGCACGGGCAGCGCCGGCGTGCCGTCGCCCCACGTGATCACCTTGCCGTCCGCCTTTACCGCCAGGCTGAAATCGTAACCCGCCGAGATTTCGATCACGTCCGTTAATCCGCTCGGGACTACTCCCGCCGCTACGCCGCTCGGCCAGCCAACCACCGTCCCGTCGCGCTTCAGCGCCAGACTGTGCGACTCGCCGGCGGCGATCGCGACCACGTCGGTCAGCGCGGGCGTCGTCCATGCCAGTCCGTCCCCCCATTCATGGACTTGTCCGGCTCCGGTCAGGGCCATCGAGCGCCGCGCCGCGGCGTCCACCGCGATCACGTCGGTCAAGCCGGCCGGAACAGTGTAGACGGTGTCCACCGCCGTGCCGTCCGGACGAATGCCGACGGTATTCCGTGTGCCCGCCGCAACCCCCACCAGAAAGCCGAAACTCTCCGGGACCGGCGAAGCGAAGAATCCCGCGGTCAGCACGGAGCCATCGGCGCGAAGCACGGCGGTGCTCGCGCGCGCCGCCGACACCGCGACGATGTCGTCGACCGTCGGAAAGAGAGGCGGGGCGCCCACGCCCGCGTTGCGGTCCCAGACCTGGATCGTGCCGTCGCCGCGCATTGCCACGCCGTGGGTCCAACCCATATCGAGCGCGACAAAGTCGCCGCGATCCCCGAAGGGTGAGAGCGATTCGCTCGATGTCCACGCGGCCACCGTGAGCGGCGAAGCGACCGACGGAGCCAAATGCAGGTGGAAAACCGACCGGCTGGTGCCGTGGCTGTTGGTCGCGGCGACCACATAGATACCGCGGTCGCCCCGGGTGACCGCCGGCAGCGTCAACGCCGCGCCCGTCGCGCCCGCGATGGGTTTCCCGTTGCGCCTCCATTCGTAGTGGATGGGACCCGGCCCCGTCGCCGGTGCGACAAACTGCTCCGCGCTCCCGAGCGCCGCCCGGCGTGAGCGGGGACGCACCGTGAAATAGGGAACCGTGGTGACCTGCAACGCGGCCGCCGCGCTGGTAATATCGGCAGCCGCGTTGGACACCTTGACGCTATAGAGTCCTGCGTCGATTGCGTGGACACCGGTCAGCGTCAGGGTCGCGGTGGTCGCGCCGCTGACGCTGCCGCCGTCGGCCAAGGGGGAGTTCCCTTTCAGCCACTGGTAGCTCAGAGGCCCCGGACCGGATGCGGCGACGGTGAAACTGGCGGTGCCGCCGATGTCGATGCGCAGGGCCGTCGGCGGCGACGAGATGGTCGGAGGGATACCGACGTCCAATCGCGCCGGCGGCGTGGAGATCGATCCGTTGCTGCCGGTGATCTTCAGCACGTAGTCGCCGGTTTGCGCCTGTTGCAGATTCGTCAGTTGCAGGCGGGGACTGGCCGCCCCCGCGATACCGGTGCCATCCGTCAATTCCTGACCGTCGCGCGTCCAGCGGTAGACCACATCGCCCGATGCATAGGCCACGACGTCGAATTGGGTCGAGGCGCCGACCACGGCTTTTCGGCCGGCCGGAGCCTCAAATATCACCGGGGTCCGAAACGTCATCGCGGCCCCCCGCCTCGCCCCCAGGGCGTGCGCCCGGAAAACCCCGCTGCATGTAGGCAAAGGCGCCGACAATGAATCCCACGTCACAAGTGATCCGTCGGTTTTCAGTGCGGCCATCGGAGGCAACAGTCTTGCGACGTCCGGAATCCGCGCCGGCCGGTTGGTGGCTCCGCTCGCCTGGGTCCACCCGGTCAAGGTGCCGTCCAGCGACCACGCCAGGATCTGGCCGTTTCTTCCCGCGATCTGAGCCACCGCCGGCCAAGGAAACGCGGACGGTCCGCCGGACCAACTGCCGCGGGTGATCATCGTGCCGTCAGCCAACAGCACGAGGCTGAAGCCCCAGCCGGCGGCCACGGCCACGGCCGGCACGGACGTCCCGGGCTGGTGGGTGATCATCAGCGGGTTATCCGGCGTGCCCCAGGAAGCGACGCTTCCGTCCGCCCGCAGGGCGAGTCCGTGGGAGGCCCCCCCCGCGATGGCCACCACGTTGTCGAGTCCGGCCGGGATGTCCGGCGGCGAGAAAAAGCCGGGGGCGGAACCCAGCCGCACCACCGTCCCGTCTCCCTTCAGCACCATCCGGTTCAGGTCGTCGGCGGCCGAGATCGCCACCGCGCCGGACTGCACCAACGTGGTCGGCTCGTAGTTCAAATTATTCGCGCTGCACAACAGCACGCGGCCATCGGCGCGGAGCACGAGCCAGCTGTTCCACCCGGCCACATCGACCACGTCCGAATCCGCCCGCAAGACTTCCGGCGATCCGCCGCTCCCCCAGCTGACCAACGCCGTGTCCCGCACCGCGACCTGCAGGTGGAAAACCGAATACGCCTTGCCGGCGGTGTTGGACGCCGTGAGCAGATACCAGCCTTCGTCGCCCGGGCCCGCCCGATCGATCGCAAGCGAGGACGTCGTCGCCCCGGCCAGCACCTGGCCGTTCCGCCGCCATTCGAAGGCGATGTTACTGCCCGTCACCGGAACAGTGACCGAAACACCGGCTCCCTCCGCGACAATCCGTGACATCGGCCTGGTGCCTACGGACGGCGCCTGGGCACGAACAGCGGCGCCGCAGGCCACGAAAAACAACAGAGAGCAGAAACAGACCGGTAGTTTCATAGGATGAATACGGAAATCGGTGCGGACTCACAGACCCGGCGCAAAGCCATCCTCGGTGCCGGCCATCGCGCGGTAGTGGCCGGTCCGCGTCGTGCCGACGCGGTGGTTGTAGAGTTCGATCACGCGGGTCAGTTCGACCAAGCTTACGCGACCGTCGCGGTTTGAGTCAGCCGTGTGGAAATGGATTAACGCCGCGGCTGCGCCCGCACCCCGCAGCGCGTCCGGCGCGAAGCCCTCTTCGCCGCCGGCGTCCACAGCATAGGCGCCCGTGCGAACGCCCTCCCGGCGCACGTTGAAGAGCGCGATCACCCGCAGCAGCTCCGCCAGATCGATCCGACCGTCGCCCGAGCTGTCGGCCGAATGCAACCGCGCACCGGCCGCCAGCACCAAGGGCGCCGGCGCCACGTCGACGGTCGCGCCGCCGTTGACGGAAACGGTCGCCGCGATCGACCGGTTGCCCGCCTCGCCGACCGGAGGCAGCACGGAGTAGCTGAACCGCAGCGGACTCGGCGGCAGCGACGTCCACGTCCACGTCAATGTCCCCGTCGCCTTGAGCGCCGGGCGCGTCGCCGCGGTCGTCGCAGTGTCTCCTTCCAACGACCACCCGGCCGGCAACGTGACCGTCCACGTGAGACCGGTGGGCGTGACACCGTAGTGCAGGGCGTTGCCGACCAGCACCGGTTCCGCGGGTGTGAACCGGGCGGCGGGGAATGCACCGTGACGCGCGTTGTCGCGCGGCAAAACCGTGAGGGTCGCGGCTGCCTCGGCGACCGCACCGCCGTTGGCGACGCGCACGACATAGTCGCCGCCATCCGCCAATTGCGCGGCGGGCCAGACGAGCATCGAGCGGGTCGCGCCGGGCAGCGCCGATCCCGCGCGATACCATTGGAACGCCGGCGGCGGGTTTCCGGTCGCGACAATTCCCAGCGAGGCGCGCGCTCCGGCTTCGACCGTGATCGAGGCCGGCGTGGCGACAATGGCCGCCGGCACCGCCGTCGAGCGGTTGGCATCCACTTCGAACACCTCGAGGACCACCAAACCGCTGCGCGCGCCGTTGCCCGAGACTTGGGCGGAATACACGCCCGCCGAACCCGGGGTCAGGAGCAAGGCGCTGTCTTTGCTGTCGCTCGCCAACGGCATCGCACCCGCCGTCGCGGCCGCCGACGCCAGAGCGGCATCGCCGCCCCAGTCGTCGTTGGCCGCGAGCGCCGTGCTGCCGGCGCCGAAAAAGACCGCCAACCGGGGATCCTCCAGCGCGGCGACGTGCCCGTTGCCGGGCCCCAACGCCCGCAACAGGTAGACGCGACCCGCCCGCGGTGCGCCGAGGGCCAGCGCCTGCGCAAAAGGCGCGCCCGGCCCGGCATTTCCCCGCGTCGCGAGATAAACGAGGCGCGGCGTGCCGTCGGCTTCGTAGATTTCCAGACTCACCGTGCCCTCCGGGCCGCTGGGGCCGATATTCACCCGATAGGTCCCCGGCGCGAACGTCGCGAGAATCGCGGCATCCTTGCTCCCGTCCGGCAACGGCGTTGCGCCCACCTGGGTCGTGGCGGCGGCAATCTCCGTGGCATTGGCCGCCAGACTCCAGTCGTTGTTGGCCGCGACCTCTGCTCCGGAAACCGCATCGACCACGGAGACCGCCGGATCGGGAAACGGCGCGGCCACTCCGAGCGCCGCGAGCGCCGGCCCCACGGCGCGGATCAGCATCCGTTTCGGCGTCGATCCCTCGACCGTGAACGCACCGCGAGCCACCAGGGCGCCCGCCACCACCGAGGCCCTCGCGGCCACGATGCCGCCGGGCGCGGCCTCGACGCGCACAACCGCCTCGCGCGAACCCGCGGCGCCCGCGGCATTCGTCGCCCGCAGCGTGTAGGTGCCCGCGTCGGACCGGCGGACCTGGGCAAGGTCAAACGTAGCCTGCGTCGCCCCCGGGATCGGTTCACCGTTGCGCAGCCACTGGTAGGCGACGCTCGTGTCGCTGGTCGCCATGGCCGAAAGGGTCAGCGCCTGGCCTTCGACCAGATTCGCGCCCGCCGGCGCCGCGGTGAAAAGCGGCAACGGCAAAAGCGTATGCGCCCGATACACCGTCGCTCCGGCGCTGCGCCCGATCGAGGTGCCCGACGTGGTGAGCGTGATGGTCGTGGTGCGGTTGGCGCCGAACACGGTGCCGAAGGCCCCGACCGACTGGTTGATCCCGCCGACGCTCGGCCACCACCAGAACCCATCGAAGGTCGAGTAGGACTCGCCGCCGTTCACGATAGACGCACCGGCAAACCGATCGCCGACGAACTCCAGCCCCTGGGAAAACGGCAGCGGCGTCCAATTTCCCGGGGTGTAGCCGATACCCGCCGTCCAGGTGACACCGTTGCTCGAACCGAAAAAGGTCCCATTGGCGGTCGTCGCGATGAACATGCGGTTGATTTCGCCGTAGGTCACGCCGACCACCGCGGCGGTGGCGCCGATCGATTGGTTGCTCCACGCCACCCCGTCGGACGAGACCGAGAGGTCGGGCCCGCCCGACCAGAGCAGAAACTTGCCCGCGCCCGCCGCGACCCCGAGGTGCCGCTGGGTTCCCACTGCCTGCACCGTCCACACCAAGCCGTCGACCGACGTGGCGATCCGGTTGTCGTCGGACAGCGCGAAAAAACGGTCGCCGGCGAAGCGCACCGCGGCCAACCGCGACACGCCCGCAACCGTCACTTCGGTCCACGTTTCGCCGTCGACCGAATGGTGCAGGCGATTGCTGGCGGTCTGCGGCAAGGCGACAAACCGCCCGGCGCCGAAAGCGATCGATCCCAGAATCGGCGCGGTCACGCGGTTCCACGTCTCGCCATTCTGGCTGATCTGCACGTAGCCCGCCGTGGGATTCAGGCGCGTGCCCGTCACCACGATCCGGCCGTTGCCGGCCGCGATGCCGGCCGAGGCGAAAATGAAGTCGTCGGGCGAAAGCGAACGAGGCGTCCAGGGCGTGACGCGCACGGCGCGGCTATCGCTCGAGCCGCGGGCATTGCTCACCCGCACCCAATACTCGGCGGCGTGGGCCCGTTGGGGCGCAGCCAGCGTGGCGCCCGTCGCGCCCACCACGGGGTTCAGCACATCGCCGGACTTTCCCTCAAACCACTGGAAGGTCATGGGGCCGACGCTTTCGGCTTTCACCCACAAGATCGGTGCGGACGCGAAATCGGCCCCCACGTCGGCGGAGATCGGTTCCTCGACGATTCGCGGCGGGCCGGCGAGCGCGACCAGCACGGTCGGGCTGTCCACCACGGCATCACCGGACCGGATACGCACCCAGAAATACTGGTGGGATGACGCTGGGGGCGTGACCACCGAGGGCCCGGTCGCGCCGGTGCCCGGTGAACGCACGTCGCCGGAGGCGCCGCGATACCACTGGTAGCTCAAGCCGCTCCCCGATGCCGTGACGGAAAGTGTCGTCGACGCGCCCGCGGCCACCTCGACATCGCCGGACAGGGCCGTGATCACGGGTGCGACGCCGTCCAAGGCGCGCACGTTCACGGTCCCCGTGTTCCCGGTCAGCAACACGCGATTGCCGGCGACCGTGACCGACAGCGCGGACGGGCCGAGCGACGGCTCGAGTTGCCACTGCACGCCGTCCGCCGAATACAGCAGCCCCCCGGACGTGACGGCCAGAAATCGGTCTCCGGCGAACGCGATGTCTTTCAGACTAATCGTGTTCGATGGCGAGGTGCGCGCCGTCCAAGTCTGCCCGTCCGGCGAGGTCGCAATCAGCGGCGTGGTGCCGGAACGGCCCACCGCGACGAACTTGCCGGCCCCGTAGGCAGCGGCGGTGTAGACTCCCGTCGGTGCGTTGGCGGCCGCCCACGTCGTCCCGTCCGTGGAGATGATGATGTTGTTACCAACGGCCACAAAGCGCCCGGCGCCATAGGCGACATCGGCCACCGCGCTGGTCAGGAAAAACAACCGTCCGCCGGCGGACGCGATGCCGGCGACCGGCGCGGTTGCGGCCGGATCCAGGCGCGCCGTCCAGTGCTCCCCGTCAATGGACGTATAGAAGGCGCCGGCGGACGACGTCGTGACCAGGAAGACACCGTCCGCATACGCGATGCGTTCGCCGCCGTGGTTCCTGAGGTTGGGCAGCAACGCCGTCCACGTCGTCCCGTCCGTGGAGCGGTAGGTGGCGGCATTCTGCCCGAGGGCGATGAAACGGCCCCCGCCGTGAGCAACGCTCGCGAACCCCGAAACAGACGTCGCGGCGCTGCGCCACGGCACGATCCTGGCGAGGTTCGAATCGGCGGATCCCGCCGTGTTTGTTGCGCGAAGCCACACCGTCTCCGTCGTCTCCCCCATTGTCAGTTGCAGGGTGGCGCCCGTGGCTCCGGCAATGGGGCGCGACACATCGCCGGGCGCGCCGCGATACCATTGGAGCGTCGGTTGCGGGGTGCCCGCCACGGCGGCCTCGACGGTCACTTGCGCCCCGGCGACCACCTCTTTCGCCGCGCTCGCAATCGACGCCGACGGCGCCACCGCCAGGACGAGCTGAAACGTCGCGCTGTCGACCTCGCCGTGGGCATTGCGCACACGCACCCAATAGTGCGCGGTCGCGGCCATGGCGGGACTGGAATACGTCGCGGCGGTGGCTCCCGCGATGGGCTGGGACGTATCGCCACTCGCGCCACGATACCATTGGTAGGAGAGCCCGCTGCCTCCGGCGTTCACGCCGAGCACCGCGCTTTGCCCGGACGGGAGGAAACGCTCCGGATCGAGCGCCGTGGCGCTGGGCGGAGCCGCCGGGCCGGCGAAGAGCGCCGTGCGCATCAACTGGCCGGACATGCCCGCGCCATACAAGCGCCCGTTGCCCCACGCCAAGGCCAGCGGCGGCTGGGCGAAGAAATTCGGCGCGACGCGCCACGACAGACCGTCTTCCGAAACCAACAGATGGCGTCCCGCACCACCCGCGAAAAACGATCCGGTCCACTCGATCGCCGACGGGAGAATCACCGCACCGTCGACCGTCGGGTAAACGTCCGGCGGCACCATCGTCCACGTGGTCCCGTCCGTCGAAGTCCAGAGTCGCGTGGGCTGGGAAAACTGGGTCGCGCGCGCCACAAAACGCCCCGCACCGAAGGCCAGCGCATCGATCGCGGCGGTGGTGAAAGGCGAAGGATTCGCCCACGTGGCGCCGCCGTCGGTGGAGACCGCCCAGGAGCCGAAATAACCCCCGGCCACCAATTTTCCGGCTCCGGCGGCGGCGCACAACAAGTCGCTCGTCGCCGTGTGGCGCTTGGTCCAGGTGGATCCGTCGTCGGACGTGCCGATCTCCCCGCGAGAACCGATTGCGACGAATCGCGCGCCGGAAAAAAGCACTTTCTCGACGACACTGTCGACCAACCCGCTCCGCACCCACTGCCAGTTCGTTCCGTCGCCGGAAACGTAAATGCTGTCGGTGGTGCTGCCGCCGCCGGCGACGTAGCGGCCGTGGCCGAACACCGGTCGTCCGCCGGGACGCAGCGCGAACCCCTGGGGAATCGGCGTCCACGTCACGCCGTCGATCGATTGGGCACCGCGCTCGTTGCCGAAGACAAAAATCCGGCCGTTGGCGTAGGCGACACTGCCCAGATTCTCGAGGCCAAGACCGTGATTCACGGTGTCCCAAACCAGAACCCGCACCAACGGTGACGCAGCCGAGCCGGCAGCATTCGTGGCCCGCAGCCAATACGCGCCGGAATCGGCCAGGGCCGGCAGCGCAAGCGCGGTCCCGACCGCACCGGCGACCGGGGCCGAGGTATCTCCGCTGAGACCGGAGAACCACTGCAACGCCACCGGAGTGGCGCCCGCGACGGAGGCCGCCAAAGTGCGCGTCTGGCCGACGGTCGCGGACTCCATCTGCGGGTCCAGGCTGATCGCAGGCGACTGAGCCTGGAGCGTGAGCGAGACGGCAACGCTGTGCAGTATCGCAAGGACTGCGGTAACAACGCGCGACGAGTATCGGGATGTCATGGACGCTCGATGGGGCATGAACAAGCAGCCGGGGACTACGACCCCGGGGCGAAGCCGTCCTCGGTGCCGGAGGCGAGACGATAGTCGCCGGTGCGGGTCGTGCCGACACGGTGGTTGTAGAGTTCGATCACGCGCGTGAGTTCGATGAGGCTCAGGCGGCCGTCTCGGTTGGTGTCGGCGGCGTGGAAACGCACCAGCGAGCCACTGACGCCGGCGGCCCGGTCGGGATCGGTGGTCAGCCCGTCTTCCGTCGTCGTCGTTGCAGCGCGATAGGCGCCGGTGCGCGTGTTGGCGTTGCGGGTGTTGTAGAGCTGGATCACCCGCAGCAATTCCGCGAGGTCGAGACGTTGGTCGCGATTGGTGTCGGCCGTGTGGAAGGTCGACAGCGCCAGCACCAGCGGGCCGGGCGCGGCGGCCACCGTGTCCGTGCCGCCCGCGCGCACATTGGCCAGACCGGCGGAAATCGACTTCGCGCCGGAGTCCGTCGCCGCGGCCCGCACCGTGTAGCTGAACCGCGCGGGATTCGCCGGCAGCGTCGTCCATTTCCAGACCACCGTGCCGGTCGCGCCGGCGGCCGGGCTCTCCGCGCCGAGGTCGCCCTGCGTCGCTACAAGCGTCCAGCCCGCGGGCAACACCACCGACCATTCGAGGCGGGTCGGCGCACCGGCGTGCACGAGGACGCTGTCGATCGTCACGGTGCCGCCGGGTTCATACACCGGCGAGTTCGCCGAGTGCCGCGCCGACGGCGATGTGGCGGCGGCGATCGTCACGGCGGCGACGAGGCTCAGCAGCGGGGACGACCCCGTGACGGACAGCCGG
>JACCDX011242963.1_pt1 | contig 22662 bp, 25 predicted proteins | sample 7449681 | NCBI WGS metagenome assembly JACCDX01 (sample SAMN15323450, study PRJNA562643) | freshwater metagenome | isolation source: river surface water | place: USA:Blue River Watershed | collected 2017-08-18
CGAGCTCGGCGGGAAACACCGCGCCCGAGGCGGCGGCGACGGTGATCCGGGCGGGCTGGCCGCGGCGGAGTTTGCCGGCGAGGTGCTCGACGCCCAGCGCGCCCTCGCCGCCCTCCACCGCGACGTCGCCGCCGCCGACGCCTCCGTCCTCGCCGCGCTCGTGCGCGTCGAAGCTCTCGCCGACCGCACCTTCCCCGCCACCTCCGCGCTCCTCGCCGCCCGATGAAACCGCACCCGCTCGCCGCCCTCGCCTGCCTTCTGGCCGCCGCCCTGCCCGCCGCCGCGTCCGATCGCCGCGCCCAGACCGTCGTCCTCGACGCCGCCGGCGTCGCCAACCTCAGGATACAGACCGTGCTCGTCGAACCCGGCGATTTCGAGGAAACCGTGTTCGCCCTCGGCCGCATCGAGGTCTACCCCGGCCGCCGCGCCGTCGTCAGCAGCCGCATCCCCGGCCGTGCCCTGCGGGTGCTGGTCAAACACGACCACGCGATCGCCGCCGGCGAGACCGCCGTGGTCGTCGAGAGCCGCCAATTCGACGACCCGCCGCCCGCGATCAACCTGCCCGCGCCCCTCTCCGGCATCGTCAGCGCCGTCCACGTCGTCCCCGGCGAACCGGTCGGTCCCGACAAGATCCTCGCCGAGATCGTCGACCTCACCGAGGTCTACGCCGTCGCCCGGGTGCCGGAGCACCTCGCCGGGAAACTGCGCCGCGGCCAGCCCGCCCGGATCACCGTCGCCGCCGCCTCGGGCGCGGTGTTTCCCGCCGAGCTCGAGCACCTCGGCGTCACCGCCGACGCCGAGGCCGGCACCGTCGAGGCGGCCTTCCACGTCGCCAATCCCGGGCTCGTCCTGCGCCCCGGCATGCGCGCCGAGTTTTCCATCGTCGTCTCCCGCCGCACGGACGTCACCCGCATCCCGCGCGGCGCCCTCCAGGGCACGCCCGCCAACCGCTTCGTCTACGTCAAGGACTTCGACCTGCCCCACGCCTTCGTGAAGTCCCCGGTGATCGTCGGCCAGACGAACGACCGCTACGTCGAGATCGTCAGCGGCCTCCTGCCGGCCGACGAGGTCGTCACCCAGGGCGCCTACTCGCTCGCCTTCGCCGGCGCCGGCACCACGTCGTTGAAGGAAGCCCTCGACGCCGCGCACGGCCACGCCCACGCCGCCGACGGTTCCGAGCTCACGCCCGAGCAGAAGAAAAACGCCGGCGCGGGCCCCGCTTCCTCCGCGGGCGGCGGCGCCCACGACCACGGGCACGGGCATGACCACGACGACGCGCACGCGCACGGCGGCCCCGCGCTGTTCTGGCAGATCGTCAGCCTCATCCTCCTCGTCGCCCTGATCGTCGTCAGCGCGCGCCGCCGCCCGGCCCCGCCCTCCCCGTAATCCGCGTCCGCCATGCTCCACCGTCTCATCCAGTGGTCGCTCGCGCACCGCGCCTACGTGCTCGGGCTCTCCCTGCTCGTGCTCGCCGCGGGCGCCTACACCGGCCGGCGCCTCCCCGTCGAGGTCCTCCCCGATCTCACCAAGCCGACCGTCGTCATCCTCACCGAGGCGCCCGGCCTCGCGCCCGAAGAGGTCGAGACGCGCGTCACCCAGCCGCTCGAAAGCGCCTTGCTCGGCGTCTCCGGCCTCACGCGGCTGCGTTCCAACTCCGACGTCGCCCTCTCGCTCGTCTACGCGGAGTTTGATTGGGACACCGATCTCCAGCGGGCCCGCATTCTCGTGCAGGAACGCCTGCAGGCCGCCCGCGAACAGCTGCCTGCCGGTGTCCAGCCGTTCATGACACCCCCGGCCTCGCTCATGGGCGAGATCCTCCTCGTCGGCGTCCGCTCGGTCCGCGCGCCCCACGAGCCCGGCTACCTCCCGCCCCGCGAAGTGCGCGCCCTCGCCGACTGGACGATCCGGCGCCGGCTCCAGAGCATTCCCGGCATCGCCGAGATTCTCAACATGGGCGGCGGCGTGAAACAGATCGAGGTGCAGCCCGATCCCGTCCGGCTCCAGGCCCACGGGGTCACCTTCGCCGAGCTGGAGGCCGCCGTCACCGCCGCGGCCACCACCACCACCGGCGGGTTCATCGAATCCGGCCCCGCCGAGATCATGGTGCGCAACCTCGCCATGACGACCGATCTCGCCGAGCTCGCCCGCACCGTCGTGAAACACGTCAACGATCGCGCCGTCACCCTCGGCGACGTGGCCGCCGTCGCGTGGGGCATCGCCCCGATGCGCGGCGACGCCACCGTCAGCGTCGCCCCCGAAAAGACCCCCACCTACGGCGTCATCATGTCGGTGACGAAATCCCCCGGCTTCGACACCCGCGCGCTCACGGAGCGCATCGAGTCCGCCCTCGCCGAACTCCGCCCCGCCCTGCCGCCCGGCGTCGAGACCACGCTCCTGTTCCGGCAAAAGGACTTCATCGACCACGCCATCGGCAATCTCGGGGAAGCCATCCGCGACGGCGCGATCATGGTGACCGTGGTCCTCTTCCTCTTCCTCCTCAATTTCCGCACCACCTTCATCACGCTCACCGCGATGCCGATGAGCTTCGCGATCACGCTGCTCACCTTCCGCTGGCTCGAGGTCTCGGTGAACTCCATGACCCTCGGCGGCCTCGCCGTCGCGATCGGCATGGTCGTCGACGACGCGATCGTCGACGTGGAAAACGTTTTTCGCCGCCTGCGCGAGAACGCCGCCGCCCCGCAGCCTCGACCCGCGCTCGAGGTCATCGGCCGCGCCTCCGGCGAGGTTCGCCACTCCATCTTCTACGCCACCGTGCTGATCATTTTGGTCTTCCTGCCGTTGCTCGGCCTGAGCGGCGTCGAGGGCAAGCTCTTCGCGCCCATCGCCGTCGCGACGATCGTCAGCATGGTCGCCTCGTTCGTCGTCTCGCTCACGTTGATCCCCGTCCTGTGCTCGCTGCTGCTCGCGCCGCGTCGGTCCTCCTCCGGCGCCGTCGCACCCGCCCACGCGGAAACCGCGGTCGCCCGCGGGCTGAAACAGCTCCTGCGTCGCACGGTCCTCCGCGTCGGCCTCGACCACCCCGTGCCGGTGCTCGCCGTCGTCCTGGTCGGCCTCGTGGGCGCCGCGTTTCTCTACGCCGGCATGGGCAAGGATTTCCTGCCCCAATTCCGGGAAGAAACCGCCCTCGTCGCCGTCACCTCCGCGCCCGGCACCTCGCTCGAGGAAATGAACCGTATCTCCGATGCCATCGAAACGCAGATCCTCGCCGTCCCCGAGGTCCGCAAGGTCGGCCGCCGGCTCGGCCGCGCCGAACGCGGCGACCACGTCGTGCCTGTATCCACCGCCGAGTTCGACGTGGATTTCCGCGATCTTGCCGGCCACGAACGCACGCCCGGCCGCAGCCGGGCGGAAATTCTCGCCGACCTGCGCGCCCGGATCCGCACCGTGCCCGGCACCTTTGCCGTGGTCGGCGGACCGCTCGCCGACCGCATCGGCCACATGCTCAGCGGTGTTTCCGCGCCGGTCGCGATCAAGATTTTCGGGCCCGACCTCGACACCCTCCGCCGCCTCGGCACCGAGATTCAGGCCGTCGCCAAAACCATTCCGGGCCTCGCCGACGCCAAGCTCGACCAGCAGTCCTCCATTCCGCAGCTCCGCATCGAGGCCGACCGCGAGCGGGCCGCCGCCTACGGCGTCACCCCCGGCGAGCTCAACGCCCGGCTCGGCACGTTGCTCGGCGGCAAGCAACTCGCCGAGCTGCGCGACGACCAGCGCGCCGTCGCCCTCGTGCTCCGGCTTCCGCCCGCGTGGCGCGACTCCCCGGAAAAGATCGCCGAATTGCCGGTCGAAACCGCCACCGGCCGGCGCGTGCCGCTCGCGCTCGTCGCCGCCGTCCGCGAAGCCCGCGGCCCCAACGTCATCGTCCGCGAGAACAGCCAGCGCCGCTTCACCGTCGCCATCAAGCCCGACGCCCGCGACGTCGGCGCCTTGGTCGCGCGGCTCCAGGCCGAGGTGCGCGACCGCGTGCCGCTGCCCGAGGGCTACTGGATCACCTACGAGGGCGAGTTTCTCGCCCAGCAGGAAGCGACGCGCCGCATCGTCGCGTTCAGCGCGGCCGCTTTCGTGATCATCGTGATTCTGCTCTACGGCTATTTCCGCAGCCTCGCCCTCGCCCTGCAGGTGATGCTCAGCATCCCGCTCTCGCTCCTCGGCGGCCTCGCGTTCACCTGGTTCAAACTCGACAACATCAGCATCGCCACGCTCGTCGGCTTCATCGCCGTCGGCGGCGTCGCGGCCCGCAACGGCATCATGATGCTCTCGCACTACCTCCACCTCATGCGCCACGAAGGCGAGGGCTTCACCCGCGCGATGGTCGAGCGCGGCACGCTCGAGCGCATGGTGCCCGTGCTCATGACCGCCCTCGCCGCCGGCATCGCGCTGGTCCCGCTCGTCCTCGCCGGCGACCAGCCGGGCAAGGAGATTCTCCACCCCGTCGCCGTCGTCATCGTCGGCGGCCTCGTCTCGTCGACCTTGCTCGAGTTCCTGGTGCGACCGCTCGTCTTTTTCCATTTCGGCCGTCGCGCCGCCGCCCAGGCCCTCGCGCGCGACGCCTCCGCCGCGCAGTGATCGCGCCGTTGCCAAACCGCACCCCGCCCGCTCCCTTTCGACCATGAAATCCACCGTCCTCCGCCTCCTCGCGCTCGGCGCGCTCGCCTGCCTCGGCGCCGCCGTCGCCTCCGCCCACGGCAGCAAACAGAAAGTCGCCGGCCCCAACGGCGGCCGCATCCTCGCCGCGTTCACGCCGCGCGCCGAATTCTTTGTCGCCGCCGACCGCACGGTGAAGATCACCTTCCTCGACGAGAAGAACCGTCCCGTCGCCCCGGCCGCCCAGATCGTCACGGTCACCAGCGGCGACCGCGCCGCGCCGGTGCGGTTGACCTTCACGCGGGTCGGCGACGCCCTCGTCTCCGGCGCCGCCCTCCCGGCCGGCAAGGACCTGCCGACCGTCGTCCAGATCAAGGCCGACGCCGGCGCCAAAACCGTCACCGAGAAATTCAACGTCGACCTCGCGAAATGCCCCGAGTGCAAGCTCGGCGAATACGCCTGCATCTGCGCGCACTGAGCGCTCGCGCGGCGCCGGCGCCTCAGCAGCGGCGCAACACGGTCCCGGAATGCGTCGCGGCGGAGCGCTCGTGCCGCACGCCGATGAACGCGCACGCGGCCTCGGCGGTCGAAAACACCTCGAAGGTTTGCCGCGGCGCCATCGCCCGCCGATAGACAAGGCCGAACGCCGTCGCGAGCGGCGTTTCGGCGATCGCCGCCCACCGCCCCCGGCTGATCCGCGCGTGTCCTTGCACGAAGTTGATCAGCGTGCGGAAGTCCGCCGTCTCCACCCCGAGCCCGAAGCGGGTCAGATCGACGATCCCGTCATACTCCGGCGCATACCGCGCATCCTCCATCAGCCGGGCCGAAGTGGCCAGCAACTCGGCCAAGGTGAACTTTCCGTCGTAGCGCACCGATATCGAACGCTCCTCCGGGAAGATGTCGTAGGCGAATTTCATGCCGCCCCACTCCCTTACCGAAGGCGCTCGGGCGGTCCAGTCTTCAGTTGCCCAAGCATCGACGGCACCGGCGCGCCGCGGCGACGCCCGCGGCGCGGTCCCGTTGGCTCCCGCACACGCGGGCCGGATCGGGCGGGCGGGCGGCGCTTCCCGTCGGGCTGTCCGGGCCCACGGCGCCTCCCCGCGGACGCGCTTACTTTTCCTTCGTTTCCTTCGGGATTTCGTTGTCCGTGCGGAGCATGAGCACCGGCGTCTTGGTTTTCACCCAGAGCTCGGCCTCCTTGAAATGCTTGGCGGCGACATATTCCAGCGCCTCGCCGACGGTCTTGGCCGGGTGGAGCCGGCCCTTCTTGGACGCATTGAAATCGTAGGTCGCCCGGTAAATGCGCTCCGGCACGGTCGCCACGCTCTCGTCTTCGCCGAGCTGGAGCACCCAGCCGACGAAGTCGTGCTTCGGCAGCTTGCCCTCCGGATCGCTGATGAGGATGGCGAACTGCTTTTTCATGGCCGGCGGCTTGTCGCCTTCCGGGCCCTCGGGCTGGACCGCGAGGTTCAACTCCTCGATCACGCGGCGCAGGATCGCGGGCGAGATCTCGTTCTTTTTCAGGATTTCCGCGACCTTGTTGACCTCGATTTTCGGCATGGTGTTTTTGTTTTGAAGGGCCACGAATGGCCACAAATGAACGACCGTGTAAAGGCCGCCGGCGCGACGGAGGAATGGTTCGACGTGGTGAACGAGCGCGACGAAGTCGTGCGCCGGGCCACCCGCCGCGAGGTGCATGCGACCGGTCTTTGGCACCGGGCGGTGCACATCATGGTCTTCGATGCCGCCGGGCGCGTTTTTCTGCAGAAACGGTCCATGCTGAAGGACCTTTCGCCCGGTCTCTGGGACTCGTCCTGCTCCGGCCACGTCGATGCGGGCGAGGACTACGACACCTCGGCGGTGCGCGAACTCGGCGAGGAGATCGGCCTCGTGCTTGACCCCGCCGGCCCGGTGAAACCGGAGCGCTGGTTCCGCGTGTCCGCCTGCGCGGAGACCGGCTGGGAGTTTGTCTGGGTCTATCGCCTGCGCCACGACGGCCCGCTCACCCTCGACCCGCTCGAGATCCAATACGGCGAATGGGTGGCGCCCGCGGAGGTCTCCGCCCGTGTGCGAAAAGACCCCGCCGACTACTGCCCCTCGTTCGAACTGATCTGGCCGATGGTCGCCGGGCGGCTCTGACGTCCGCCGCCGGACGCCCGGGCGCCACCCGGCCGCCGTCACAGGTCGGGCGAAGGACGATAACGGCGCCCGGAGATTCCGCCCGGACCGGTGTTTTCGCTGAGGCGTTTGATTTCCTCGAATTGCTTTTGGGTGATCAGGCGGCGGGGAACACGTTTGCTCGCCTCGTAAATGAGGCGTTCGCGATCGTCGTCGTTGGGCTCGTGCGGATCCCACGGCGTGTGGTGCCCTTGATGGCGCGTCCACTCGATGTTGCCGCCGTGGACCACGGCGTGGACCTGGTATTTGCGCCCGTCCTCGTCCTTGTTCCACCAACCGAACTCGATGCTCATGCGCGTTGTGTCGGCGAAAGGTCAGCTCGCGGCGAGCGGAAACTCCGCCACCCGCTCCCCGGCATGAAACTCACCGCGCCGCAGCTCCACCCGCCGCACCGTCAACGCCGGCGGAGCGATGTCCACCGCATAGCCGCCGAGCGGCGGCACGAACGACCCGGTGTTGATCGAGACGAGTCCGCGCGGCGAGGTCCAGACGCCGGGACGGTGGATGTGGCCCGTCAGGACGAAGCGGGCCCGCGGCCGGTGCCGGCGGACCAGCTCGAACGTCCGCGGCGGCAACACCTGCCAGGCGCGGACGATGAGCGCCACCCGGTGCGGCGGCCAGATCGTGTCGGACAGAAACCGGAGCGCATAACGCCAAGGGTTCTTCTCGGACTGGTGCCGCTGCGGGATCGAGTGGGCGACCTGCCGGAAAACCGCGAGCCGGCGGTCAAGATCGGCGCGGTCCGGTTCCGGCAGCCGCCGCAGCTCCGCCGCGATACGCCGCCCGGCCAGCCCCGCGTCGCGGCTCCACGGCACCAGATTGTCGAACAGGATGTCCCCGTGGGTGGCAAACACCGCCCCGTCCGCGAGCTCGAGCCGGTGGATGGGCGAGAAGTCGGCGTCGTGATTGCCCGTGATGAAGGTCGTGGCGGCGCAGTCCCGCGCGAAAAACGCCCGGACGGCGGCGGCCAGCTCGGCCGTTGCGCCGGAGTCCCCGCCCGGCCGGGTATCGAGGGTGTCGCCGTTCAGCACCAGGTGCCCGACTCCGTCGACCAATGGGCGCAATTGCCGCAAATCCCGCACCCGGCTGGCGCGGTCGCCATGGTGCACATCGGAAATGATTCGGATCGGCGGAGGGGTCACGAGGGTTGGCTTGGGTGCGGCGCCGCGGACAAAAACGCGCCGACCCGGGCGGCGCGAGACTTGTCGGCCGGCCGTCGACGCTGCAGCCTGCCGGCCATGGTATCAGCGACAACGCGGACGATCGGTTGGGCCTTGCTGGTCTTTGCGGCCACCGTGGCCCGCGCGGACCGCATGCGGGAAATTGCCGAGATTCACCTCGTCGCTCTCGGCGGTGCGGACCGCGTCGCCGCCCTGGGCGCGCTGAAGGCGGAAGGCCGCGTCGCCGCGGGAGGCCGGCTGATGGGATTCAGCCTTCTCGCCGCCCGCCCGGACCGGATCCGCATCGAGACGGCCGACGGCGTGCGGAAGTCCGTTCAGGGCTACGATGGCGCCGGGGACCCATGGGAACTCGACCTGGGAAAACCTTCTCCCGTCGCCCAGCCGATGGCCAAGGCCTCGGCGAAGGTCTTTGTGGCCGACGCGGAATTCGACGACCCGCTGGTGGCGGGGGAGGCCCGGCGCTACACGCTGGATTTCGCGGGCGACACGGAAGTCGACGGCCGGAAACTGTTCCGGGTGCTCGTGACCCAAAAGCTCACCAGCGCCTTCCACCTGCTGGTGGACGCCGAATCGTATCTCATCCTGATGCGGATCGAGGAACGGGACAGCGCCGGCGGCCGCAAGGTGCAGGTCATGACCCGATACGAAGACTATCGCCCCGTGGCCGGCGTGCTTTTGCCGCACCGCCTGACCACGGTGGTGGACGGCAAGGCGACCCAACAGATCCGGATCGATCGGATGACGGGCAATCCGACCCTGCCCGAGGGGGTGTTCTCGATGCCGCCGCCTCCGCCGCCGGAATCGACGCCGGCGGCGCCTGCGGCGCCGGAGCGGTGACGGTCCAAGTCACGGCCGAACAACCAGCTTGGCGCGCCCGCCTGTCCCCACGATCCGATTCGGCAGTATCGACCGGAGCCAATCACCTCCCCCGGACCGGCCGGGACCCATTTCGAAGCGCAGTCGAGTGTCCGATCGGCCCTGCCCCCTTTGGTCCCGGCCTGAAAATGTGATTGCGCCGGCCCGGTCGCGCCCTTTCCTCTGACCCTTCAATCCATTTACCACCATGCAAGAACAAGTCACCTTGGAGTGCACCGAAGCCAAAAAAGAGGGCAAGCCGGCCTCCCGTTACCTCACGTTCCGCAACAAGAAGACCGTGACCGAGCGCATCGAGAAGAAGAAATACAACCCCTTCCTCAAGCGCCACACGCTCCACAAAGAAATCAAGTAAGCCGGCCGCCGCCCGACCGACCCAAGTCGGTCTCCGTCGCCAAAACGCAAAAACCGGGCAGATGCCCGGTTTTTTTGCTGCCCGAATTTCGGCGGGGGCCGACTCAGGCGGAGCGTTTGTCAGCCGACGACGGGAGGAAAGGCGTCGAAGATCCGCCCACGGCCTGTCCCTGTTGCTGCTGCAACCGACGCGCCGCGCGCCAACTTTCGCGGTGCTTCCGGATCCAATCGAGCAGGGCGCGCTCGAAACCGATGTCGTAACCGAGCCGCTCGGATTCCAGCCACTTGTGCTTCAGGATTTCCTCCCGCTCGGCGAGGAACTCCTGATAGAGGCTGGACTGTTTCACAAACTCGCGGGACGTCGAAGGCTCTTGAGCAGGAGAAGTCATGCAGCGCGCGCAAAGTTGAGTGCGACGGCGACGGGCCTGTCAATTCCCGCAATGTCACGTAAACTTCACGTCTGCGGGGTTGCGCGTTTTTTGGCGCGCGCGAGCAATGTTTCCGCGATCTCGCGAAAAATCTGCGCGGCCGCGCTCTGCGGGTGACCGACCACGATCGGCGTGCCCGTGTCGCCGCCCACCCGGATTTCCGGGACGAGCGGGACCTGCCCGAGCAGCGACGTGCCGAGTTTCTCCGCCGTGATCACACCGCCGCCCGCGCCGAAGAGCTCGTGCTTGTTTCCGGCGGGATCGAGGAAGTAACTCATGTTCTCGGCGACGCCGAGCAGCGGGACATTCACCTTCTGGAACATCAGGCCGCCCTTGCGCGCGACGTTGGTCGCCGCCGCCTGTGGCGTCGTCACGAGCACGGCGCCGTCCAGCGGGATGGTTTGCACAAGCGACAACTGCGCGTCGCCGGTCCCGGGCGGCAGGTCGATGAGGAGCAGGTCGAGTTCGCCCCACTTCACGTTCTGCACGAACTGCTGGACCGTCTTCATGATCATCGGTCCGCGCCACACCACCGGGGTGTTGTCGTCGACCAGAAAGCCCATGCTCATCACCTTCACGCCGTGGCGCTCCATCGGCACGAGCATCGCCTCGGTGCCCTCGCCTTCGACTTCCGGCCGGCCGCTGAGCCCCATCATGAGCGGCACGCTGGGCCCGTAGATGTCGCAGTCCATCAGCCCGACGCGTCCGGGACGGCCCTGCAGCGCGAGCACTTGGGCCGCGGCGCAGGCGAGATTTACCGAAAACGTGCTCTTGCCCACGCCGCCCTTGCCCGAGGCAACCGCGATGGCGTGGCGGATCGACTTCGGCGCTCCGGCCGCCCCGGCGAGGTTGCCGCCGCCGGCGGTATGGTTCGCCGCGGTCGGCGGCGCCTTGGCGGGCGCGACCGCGATCTCGACCAGGAGATCTTTGACGCCGGGCTGCCCGCGGAGCACCCGCTCGACCTCGCTCTTGATCTGGAGCGGGGTCTTCGGATCGCTGCTCGTGAGCGCGAGCGAGACCTTCACGGTGCCGTCCAGCATCCCCGCGCTGCGCACGAGTCCGAACGACACGATGTCGCGGCTGAAGCCGGGGTATTTCACTTGCTTGAGGAGGTCTTTGATTTGGTCGGACGTCACGGTGGTGCGATTGTGAGCAATTAAGAGTTGTTATGCCGCGGAGCGGCGCAAATAGAAAGACCTCCTGCGCCGCGAAACGCACGCGCACCCGAATCCATGCAAACTTTCCTCCGCTTTCTCCTGTTGGCCACCCTCGGCGCCAGCGCCTTCGCGGCGCAGGCCAAGCGCGACGTCGGCGAAATCGGCGTCGAAGTCAAAAACGCCGCCATCCGCGTGCGCGTCACTTCCTCCGCCCCGGAGCTGCAGGGCCTCGCGCAAAAGGCCTTCAACGCCCACGGCCGCTACACGGTCGTCGGCAGCGGCCAGCACTACGACCTGAAGTTCACCCCGGCCGGCGGGACGCAGGTCAAGGTCGACATCACCCGCGGCTCCGCCGCCACCCCCGTGCACACCGAAACGGTGTCCGGCACCACCCTGAACGATGCGCTGCTGCGCGCCGCGGATGTGGCCGTCGTGAAGACGAACGGGATCCCCGGCCAGCGCGGGTTTTTCTCCGCCAAGCTCGCCTTCATCTCGAAACGGACCGGCAAGACCGAGGTCTACACGTCGAATCTGTTTCTGGGCGAAGCCGTGCAGGTGACCCGCTTCGGCGCGCTCGCCCTCTCGCCCCGCTGGGCGCCCGACGGCTCGAAACTGATTTACACGAGCTACTTCAAGAAGGGCGCGCCCGACATCTACGTGGTCGACCCCGCCACCGGCCGGCACGACGAGGTCGCCAGCTACAAGGGCACCAGCAGCGGCGCCCGCTTCAGTCCCAGCGGCGCCCAGATCGCGATGATCCTGTCCGCCTCGGGCACCTCCGAGCTTTTCGTGACCAACGCCCGCGGCACGATCACGCCGGACTCGCGCAAGACCCGTTCCGAAGCCGTCAAGGCCTCCCCCTGCTGGTCGCCCGACGGCCGCCAGATCGTGCTCACGATGGAGCCGGGACCGCAGCTCTACGTGATCGGCGCCGGCGGCGGCGCGCCCCGCCGCCTCTCGGGCGCCTTTTCCTACATGGCGGAGCCCGACTGGAGCCGCACCGAGCCGAACAAGATCGTCTGCACCGTGCGGAAAGACGGGCGCTACCAGATTGCCGTCGTCGACGCCGCCAGCGGCGCGGCCAAGGTCGTTTCCCAATCCCCCATCGACGTCGTCGAGCCCAGCTGGCTCGCGGACGGCCGCCACGTCGTCTGCACCGTGCGCGACCGCCGCACCAGCGTGCTGCACATCCTCGACACCGAGTCCGGCAAACTCACGCCCATCTCGGGCCTCAACGACAACATGATGCAGGCGAGCGCGCTGCTGCGCTGATCGCCGGAAATTTCGGCCAACAAAAAACCGCCCGGTTGCCCGGGCGGCGAGAAGGCTGCGGGCCGTCGGCCCGGGAAGGCCGGCTCAGGCGAGCGCGGCGACGTAATTCTTCTCCGCGGCGTCCCAGTCGACGACGTTCCAGAACGCGGTGACGTAATCGGGACGGCGGTTCTGGTAATTGAGGTAGTAGGCGTGCTCCCAGACATCGAGGCCGATGACGGGCTTGCCTTCGATGCCGGCGACGGCCTTGCCCATCAGCGGGCTGTCCTGGTTGGCGGTGGAGCCGATCGCCAGCTTCTTGTCGGCGCCGACATAGAGCCAGGCCCAGCCGGAGCCGAAACGGGTGGCGGCGGCCTGCGCGAACGCGGCCTTGAACTTGTCGAAATCGCCGAACGCGGCGGTGATCGCCGCCGCGAGCTGGCCCTTGGGCGCGCCGCCCTTGCCGGGTCCCAGGATCGTCCAGAAAAACGCGTGGTTGCTGTGGCCGCCGGCGTTGTTGCGCACGCCGCCGCGGATCGACTCGGGCACCTTGCTCAGGTCGGCGATCAGCGCGTTGACGTCGAGGGCCGCGAGCTCGGCATGATCCTTGAGCAGGTTGTTCGCGTTGGTGACGTAGGCGTTGTGATGCTTGCCGTGATGGATCTCCATCGTCCGCGCATCGATGTGGGGCTCGAGGGCGGTGGCGGCGTAAGGCAGGGCGGGAAGGGTGAAGGCCATGGGAGGAAGGATTCTAGGTTTTGCGTCGTGGAACGGATGAAGGCGACAAGGAGGCACCGGGTCGGAATTGCGTCAACTTTCGGCTGTGTCCTGCGGGCGGCGCTTGCCGCGGAAAAACGCCCGGATGAGTTCGCGGCACTCGGGCTCGAGCACGCCGCCCTTCGTCAGTTCGACGCGGTGATTGACCCGCGGCAGGTCGCTGAGGTTGGTGGCGCCGCCGAGGCAGCCCATCTTGGGGTCGGGCACGGCGTAGCAAACGCGGCGGACGCGCGACATCAGCATCGCCCCGGAGCACATCGGGCACGGCTCCTTCGTCACATAGACCGTCGCGCCCTCCAGCCGCCAGTCGCCGAGCTTCGCCGCGGCTTGGGTGAGCGCCAGCATCTCGGCGTGGGCGGTGGGATCGCGGGCACTCTCCACCGTATTGTGGGCCGAAGCGACGACTTCGCCGCCGACCTCGATCACGGCGCCGATCGGCACCTCGTCCCGCCGCCACGCATCGATGGCCTGGTTGTAGGCGAGACTCATGAAAAACACGTCGTCGCGCACGAGCTGGGAGGGGAAACGCTTCTCGAACGGGCAGGGCTGCGGAGAGGCCGGAGAATCGGTCATGTTCGTGCGGGCAGAGGGAAACCTTGACTAAGGCGGCGCAAGTCTGCCTTACAAGGGGGTTTTACGAACCAACTTATGACCCTTATCCGCACGGTGCACCAATCCCGCGACTCCCATGGCTGACGGCAACGCGATCGAAGTGGAGGGCAAAGTCGTGGCGGTGCTCCCCGGCACGATGTTCAAGGTGCAGCTGTCCAACGGGCATGTGGTTCTCGCCCACATCTCGGGCAAGCTGCGGAAGAATTTCATCAAGATCGCCGCCGGCGACACGGTGAAGATGGAGATGAGCCCCTACGACCTCGAGAAGGCGCGCATCACCTTCCGCATGAAGGAAACCAGCTCCAACTACGTTCCGCCTCCCCAGCGCCGGCGCTATTGAGCGCCCCGCACCGCCCGCCAATTCGCATCGACGCCGCCGATCCGCGGCGTCTTTTTTTTGGCCACCGCATGAACCGCCGCACGAGGGAAGATGTCAGCCGGGGCCCGGCCGCGTTTCGCGAGGAGACGGACGATTTCCTCAACTACATCGCGCTCGAACGCGGTCTGTCGGCCAACACCGTCGCGGCCTACCGCCGGGACCTCGACCAGGCCGCGCAGCAGTTCGCCCGCGCCGGCGCGGCGGGCTGGCGGGCGGTCACGCCGGAACACGCGTCGGCCTGGGTGCGCGGCCTCAGCGCCGACGACTACAAGGTATCGAGCCTGGCGCGCAAACTCACCGCCCTCCGGATGCTCGCCCGGCATCTCGTGCGCGAACGGATCCGGGACGACGACTTCGGCGCGCTGCTCACGATGCCGAAAGCGGAACGCCGGATCCCGCACACGCTGACGACCGACGAAGCGGCGCGGCTCATGGTCGCGCCGACCGGCGGCGACGCCTTCGCCCTGCGCGACCATGCCCTGCTGGAACTTTTTTATTCGAGCGGCCTCCGGGTTTCGGAACTCGCGGCGTTGCACCTCCAGCAGGTCGATGTCGAGGCGGGGTTCCTGCGGGTGTTCGGCAAAGGCGCGAAAGAACGGGTGGTCCCCATGGGCCGACGCGCCGGCGAGGCGATCGCGACCTACGTCGCCGCCGGACGTCCCCGCCTTGTGCGCACCCACACGGGCAGCCACCTGTTTCTCAATCACCACGGCCGCGCGCTCTCGCGCATGGGACTGTGGAAAATCGTGCAAAAGCACACCGCCCGCGCCGGCATCGCGAAGCACGTCAAACCGCACGCCTTGCGCCACTCGTTCGCGACGCACCTGCTCACCGGCGGCGCCGACCTGCGCTCGATCCAGGAGATGCTCGGCCACGCGAGCATCTCGACGACCCAGATCTACACGGCGGTGGAGCCGGAACGGCTGGTCGCGCATCACGGAAAATTCCACCCCCGGAACCGCGGCGAGTGACCGGCGGAAATCGCGGCTTTTAACCCGCCCGGCCGGGCGCTAGGTGTCGGGCATGAACGACGCTTCGATCCACGCAGAAAACGTCCGGCAAGCGGCGGCCGCGCTGACCACGGCGCTCGGCGACCTCCGGCCGCGGATCGCCGTCGTGCTCGGCTCGGGTCTCGGCGGCCTGGCCGCCCGGCTGGAAGGCGCCGTCACGGTCCCGTATGCGGCGCTCCCGGGCTTTCCCGTCCTCACCGTCGCCGGCCACGCGGGCAACGTGATCCTCGGCCGCCTGGGCGGCGTGCCCGTCGTGGTGCTCAACGGCCGCAAACATTTCTACGAGACAAGCGATCCGTATCCGCTGCGCACGATGGTGCGGACCATGCGGGCGCTGGGCGTGGAAACCTTGTTTCTTTCGAATGCCGCCGGCTCGCTGCGGGCGCACATCAAGGTGAGCGAACTGATGCTGATCACGGATCACATCAATTTCCTCGGTTTGAACCCGCTCACGGGACCGAACGACGACGCCTTCGGCCCGCGCTTCGTGCCGATGAGCGAGGCCTGGGATCCGGGGCTCGGCGCCAAGGTCAAGGGCGTCGCGGCCCGGCTCGGCATCACGCTCCACTCGGGCGTGTATGTCGCCTTTCGCGGCCCCTCGTTCGAGACGCCGGCCGAGATCCGGATGGTCCAGGGCTGGGGCGGCGATGCCGTCGGCATGTCGAGCGTCCCGGAATGCCTGATCGCGCGCCACTGCGGCCTCCGGGTCGTCGGCGTGTCGTGCATCACCAACATGGGCGCCGGACTCTCCGACGAAAAACTCTCCCACGCGCATACCCTGGAAAACGCGTCCAAGGGCGCGGCGGACTTCGAGCGCCTCGTGATCGGCGCGGTCAAGGTCCTCTGAAGCACGCGCCCCGGTGCGGTCCCGCCCGGCAGCACGCCGCTGCGGGCCGCCCGCCGCCCGCGGCCCTCAGCGGGCCGCGAGAAACTTCCGGTCCGCCAGCCACTCGTGGAAACGCACGATCCACGCGCCCGCCGGGGACTTGTTGGCGGCGCGCACGCCGAAACCGTGGCCGGCTCCGGCAAACATCATCAGCTCCGCGCTGGCGCCCGCGCGCTTGGTCTTGAGGTAGAACTCGGCGAGTCCTTCGGAAATGTTCTGCCGGTCGCCGTAACCCGCCGTCAGAAAGACGGGCGGCGTTTCCTTGGTGACCACAATGTCGGTGCGCGGGAGTCCGCCCGGATAGATGAGTCCGTAGAAATCGGCGCGGGCGCTCTGGCGATCGACCGGATCCGCCGCGTCGGGCTTGCCGTCCGCACCGCGCGTCGCGGCGAGCAGGGCCACCTCGCCGCCGGCGGAGAAACCGATGATGCCGACGGCGGCCGGCCGCACGCCCCACTCGCCGGCCCGGGCCCGGACGAGGCGCAGCGCCCGCTGCGCGTCGGCGAGGGCGTCGCGGTCCACCGTGTAAGGCTGGGCTTGCCCGGCCGGGACGGCGTCGTCCTTGGCCAGCCGGTATTTCAAAACGAACGCCGCGACCCCGCGGGCGGCAAGCCACTCGCCGACCGCGGTGCCCTCGTGCTGGAACGCGAGCCGGGCGTGCCCGCCCCCGGGGGCCACGATCACGGCGCACCCGGTGGCGGTGTCCTTGGCCGGCAGATACACGAGCACCGACGGGGCATGGATATTGGAGACGTTGGTGCCGGCGATTTTCTCCGGTTCGGTCCGGCGCGCCTCGGAGCCGGGAGCGCCGGCCGGCCAGAGCGGGACAGCGACAGGATCGGCGGCGCGGGCGACGGCCATCGACAACACGAGAAACGCGAGGATGCGGGACATGGCGAGGTGGGGACAGGTTGGGTTTCGGGGCGGACCGGGCGGAGAGATCGTTCGGCGGGGGTGACTGTCGGGCGGGACCGCGGCCGCGGCAAGCGGGCTTTGCGGGCCGGGGGGAACCGGGTATCCGGGAAACGGATGCTGCCGGCCCCCGGGGCGGTCACGGCCGCGCGAGCTGCACGGCGTAGGCATGGGTCACGGCGCGCCCGCGTTCGTCGCGCGGACTGTGGAAATTGCCGCTGAAGATGATCCACTTCCCGTCGGGCGTGAACGTCAGGTTGGGCTCGACGCCGGTGACCTTGCTGTAGTCGTGCGCGGACATGTCGACGAGGCGCTCCGACTTGAGGAAGCCGGTTTCGATCAGCGGCTCGCCGGGCTTCGGGATGGAATTGCCGCGGACCAACGACGGTCGGAAAAGGTAGATCCATTGCCCTTGGGCCGGCGGCTCGATCGTTTCGCCGTCCGGTCCCCGGGCCGCGACGCTGCCGGGGTAGCCGCCGTCGCCCGCGAACAGTTTTCCGTCGGGCGACTGGTTGTAGTGCACCGACCATTCCTCGCGCTTCAGGTTATACCAGACGCGCCGTCCCGTGGAGAGCTCGACGCCCGCCAGCCAGAAGACGGTGGAACGCGGCGTCTGCAGATCGAACCACACCCACTTGCCGTCCGGGGAGAAGAACTCGTGCCCCTCGATCTCCATGTTCATCGTGCGGCGGTGCAGCAAGGTCGCCGGACCGCCGTCGGCGCGCACCGTCCAGGTGCGGTCGTTGAAATGCCACGGCCCTTCGTGGCAAAACAGGATCTGCTGCGGATCGGTGGGCGAACACTGGAGGTGGTTGGTCCAGTCGTTCTCGCGATGGATCACCTTGAAGGCACCCGTCTTGATCTCGACCGTGTAGATCATCTTCGGCGTGCCGGCGGCCCACTGCGCCTCGAGGGTGCCGCCCATCCCGTTGGCCGGGGCTTGGCGCGGCACAACTTTGCCGTCCGGGTCGGGCCCGATCGCCACCAACAGCGTCTCGTCGCAGTTCAGGGCGAATTGCGCGCCACGGGCCTGGGGCGGCAACGTGACCACCGTGCGCACCACCTTGGTGTCCAGGTGCACGGCTTTGAGCGTATTCTCGGCGCGCGCAAAAAAGTAGGCTTCGCGGGTCCGCCAGGCCGTCGCGATCGGGCTGGCGTCGGCCAGCACGAGTTCCGAACGCGGCGGCGTCCGGCCGAGCGTGGCGAGATCGACCGAAACGATGCCGTCGCGCGTGCGGAGGATCACCTTGTCTCCCTCCGGCGTGTAGGCGCGTTGATGGAAATAGAGGCTTGTGCCTCCGGTGTCGGGCGAGATCCGGATGACGCGGTGCCCCGTCTTCGCGTCGATCCAATCGGATGGCAGCGGTGCGGCGGCGTGCAACCCCGTGACGGCGGTCAGGGCCAAAACGAGCAACGCAAGCAATGGAGACGCGAAAGGGACGCGGCGGGCGAGGGGCATGGGGGAGTGGATCAGGCCGGCGAGACGGCCGCAACCGGCCCGCGATGTGCGGCGCAACACCGGACAGTTCGAGCCCACTTCGCCCGGTCGCAGTCCCATGCTTCCGCCCCCGCTGCGATCCCCGGCCGCCGCCGGGGCCGCCCTCCGGATCGCACGCCGCCGGCTTGACTCACCCGGGAATTCCGCCGCGCTCGCCGGGCCAACCGTCCGCGTGCACCGCTTCCTCCCTGATCCCGCTTCCCCGGCGCCCGACGCCGCCACGCTCGCCCAGACCCGGGTGGTCAAAGCCTGGGTGCGCGCCTGTCTTGGGCTCGACGCGACCGCGGATGTGGCACTGTTCGAGGTGCCCTGCGTCGACGCCGGATGCCCGCTGGTCGAGACCACGGTGGTGGTCATGGAGCCGCACCGCACGCGGCGCTGGACCTTCACCCGCCCCAAGGCCGCGATCACCAAGATCATGGTGCAGCAAACGCTCGCGACTCCGCCCCGCCCCTGACGAAGGCGCCCGCTCAGGTTCCGCAAAACGTCCGGTAGCCTGCGCCTCCGTCGGGCGCCGGCCGCCGATCCTCCGGTTCCCCGGATCCGGCGATCGTGTGATCGTAGGGTCGGGCCAAGACCGCCAACCACCGCTCGAGCGGCCCGAGATCGCCCTGCTCCGCCGCCGCCAGCACTGCCTCCATCCGGTGGTTGCGCGGAATCACCGCCGGGCAAGTTGCCCGCTGGCGCGCCGTCACCGCGTCCGGCCCGACGCGTTCGCGCTCCGTCCGGGCCCGCCAGGCGGCGAACCACGCGTCGAACTCGCCGTCTTCCGCCGCAGCCGCGTCCGGTCGGCGACCGTTGGCGAGCGCCGCGAAGGTGTTGGTGTAATCCGCCTTCACCGCCTGCATCCAGGCAAGCAACCGCTCGACGAGCGCCTTGTCGTCCGCCTCCTCGGCCGCGAGCCCGAGTTTGCCGCGCAGGGCGGCCAACCGACGCGCCTCGTGGCGCGCGGGCCACGCTTGGATCACCTCGTTCGCCATGCCGACCGCCGTCGCCTCGTCGGCATGCAGCAAGGGCAGCAACGCCTCCGCGAGCCGGGCGAGGTTCCACTGCGCCACGCGGGCCTGGTTGCCGAAGGCATACCGCCCGTGCCGGTCGATCGAGCTGAACACCGTCGCCGGATCGTAGGCGTCGACGAACGCGCACGGGCCGTAGTCGATCGTTTCGCCGGAGATCGCCATGTTGTCGGTGTTCATCACGCCGTGCACGAACCCGACGCGCATCCATTGCGCGATCAGCGCCGCCTGCCGCTCGCCCGTCGCCTCCAGGAGTGCCCGCGCCGGTTCCGGCGCTCCCGCCCGATCCGGATAGTGCCGCTCCAGGGCATACCCGACCAATGCCCGCAACGCCGGCAGGTCGCCCCGGGCCGCGGCGCCTTCGAACGTCCCCACGCGCAGGTGGCTCGCCGCCACGCGGACCAGCACCGCGCCCGGCGCCACGGCTTGCCGTTGGATCGCCTCGCCGGTCGCCGCGACCGCCAGGCTGCGGGTCGTCGGAATGCCCAGCGCGTGCATCGCCTCGCTCATCACGTATTCGCGCAGCATCGGGCCCAGCCCGGCCCGCCCGTCGCCCCGCCGTGAATACGGCGTCGGGCCGGCGCCCTTGAGCTGCACGTCGGCCAAAGCGCCGTCGGGCCGCCGTTGCTCGCCCAGCAGAATCGCGCGCCCGTCGCCCAGCGTCGTGAAGTGGCCGTATTGATGACCGGAATACGCCTGGGCCAGCGGCGCCGCCCCCGGGGGCAAGCGGTTGCCCGCGAAGATTTCCGCCCCGTCGACGCCCGCCAGCGCATCCGCGTCCAACCCCAGATCCGCCGCCAGAGGCCGGTTGAACACCACGAGCCGCGGCGCCGCCACCGGCGTCGGCGCCACTCGGGCATGGAAGGCCTCCGGCAGGCGGGCATAGGTGTGCTCGAGCCGCCAGCCGCCGGCCGCGGATGCGTTGGAAACCGAAGGAACATCGCCCATCCCCCCACCAAGAGCGGCCCGGCGCCGCCGCGCAACCGCGCCGTGCACCTTCCCGCGTCCGGCCCGATCGCGCGGCGTCGCCGGCGACGCGTCCGCTCGCCGGCGAACCGGAAACCCGGCTCGGGGCGCGCCCGTCCGGACCGCCGGCCGCAGGGCGGGCTTGCACTCCGCGGCGCTTTGCCCGCCTCTGGATTCCGATGTCTCTGCCCGCCAGCCACGAGCCCGCGTTTTGGGACGAACGCTACCACGCCGGCCGCACGCCGTGGGACGCCGGCCGCGTGCCCGCGCAGTTTTCCGCGTGGCTCGCCCGCACCCCGGTCGCCGGCCGGGCCTTTGTGCCCGGGTGCGGTCACGGCTACGAAGTCGCCGCGTTGGCCGACGCCGGCTGGCCGGTCCTCGGCCTCGACTTCAGCGCCGCCGCCGTCGCCCGCGCCGGCGCCCTTGTCGCCTCCCGCCCCGACGCCACGGTGCGGCAAGGCGACCTCTTCGCGCCGGACGCCGACCACGGCCGTTTTGCCTTGGTCTACGAGCGCACCGTGCTCTGCGCGCTCCCGCCCGACCGGCATGCCGCCTACGCCGCGTGCCTCGCCGCCGCCGTCGCGCCGGGCGGCGCCCTCGTCGGCTATTTTTTCCACGGCCCCGAGGATGATCCGCCCCCCTATCCGCTTCCGCCCGCCGCGCTGGCCGCCCTGCTCGACCCGTATTTCCGGCTCGTCGAGGACGCCGCCGTCCCCGACTCCCTCCCGCTCTACGCCGGCAAGGAGCGCTGGCAGGTCCGCCTGCGCCGCTGAACCGTGCAGCCCGATCGTCTCAATCGCCGGCGATACAACCTCTACGCCCCGGGCTACGACTTCGCCGCCCGGCTGCTGACCGCCCCGCGTCGCGCGGCGGTCGCCTCCCTTGCGCTTCGGCCGGGCGAACGGGTGCTCATCGTGGGCTGCGGCACCGGGCTTGATTTCGATTTCATGCCGCGCGGCGTGGAGATCACCGGCCTCGACCTCGCGCCCGGCATGCTCGCCCGCGCCCGCACCCGCGCCGCCAGGCTCGGGCATGCCGCCACCCTGCTCGAGGGCGACGCCCGCGCCCTCCCCTTCCCCGACGCCAGTTTCGATGTCGCAGTGCTCCACCTGATCCTCGCCGTCGCGCCCGAACCCGAACGCATCGCGCGCGAGACCGCCCGCGTGCTCCGGCCCGGCGGCCGGGTTTCCATTTTTGACAAATTCCTGCCGGATAACGCCCCCGGTCCGTCGCCCCTGCGCCGGCTGCTGAACCTGCCGCTGCGCGCCCTGTTTTCGGATTTCAACCGCCGCGCCGGCCCCTTGGTGGCCGCCGCCGGCTGGGTCGTGGACCGCGACGTCCCGGCGGGCTTCCGCGGCCTTTACCGCCGGCTCCTGCTGCACGCCCCGCCGGCCCGATAAACCCGCACTTGCGCGGACCCCGGGCCTGCGCACCGTCGGACCATGCGCACCTTTCGCTCCACCTTCGTCGCCGCCGCCCTCGCCGCCGTGCTCGTCGGCGCCGCCGGCTGCGGCAAACACGACGACCACGCCGGCCACAGCCACGGCAAACATGTCCACACCGCGCCGCACGGCGGCCTGCTCGTCGAACTCGGCGACCACGCCTACAACGTCGAACTCGTCCGCGACTCCGCCGCCGGCAAGCTCACGGTCTACCTGCTCGACGGCCACGCGGAGAACTTCATCCGCATCGCCGCCCCGTCGATCAACGTCGTCGCTTATGTCGGCGGCGCCCGCCAGACGCTTTCGCTCGCGGCCACGGCCAACGCCATGACGGGCGAGACCGTCGGCAACACCTCCCAGTTCGAAGCCGCCGCCGATTGGCTGAAATCCGCCGGCGACTTCAACGGCGAGGTCGGCCCGATCGAGATTCGCGGCACGAAGTTCGCGCCCGCCGCCTTCGCTTTGCCCAAGGCCCGCCGCTGATCCGCGCCGTGCCGATCCGCCCGTCCTTCCGTCTGGCCGCGGGACTGTGCCTCCTCGGCGTCGCCGCGGGTTCCGCCGCGGCCAATCCCTTCGGCAAGGGGCCGCTCGACCACCTGCTCTGCTGCGGACCCGGCGCCCCCGCCGAACACGACGCGTTGGCCGCGGTGCTGCCCGGCAACGGCGGCGACTCCACCCTGCCCGCCCGCCACGCACGGCGCCTGCCGGCCTCGCGCCCCGCCGGTGCGACCGCGCCTGCCGATCCGACCTCCGGCGTCGCCGCCGCCGCCCGTCCTCCTATCGTCCGGATCCCGGGCCCGCCGCTCTCCGCCCTCGATCGGCCGCTCGTCCGTCAGGCCGGCTACGCCAAGATCGGTTTCAGCCAGCTCGCCGGTTTCGACTTCGCCCCGCCGCCGCAACCGCTCGCCCCCGGCGCCGCGGTGCCCGATGTCCTCTCCCAGGTCCCCGCCGCCATCCGCCGGCTCGACGGCGAAAAGGTCGTGCTCACCGGCTTCATGCTCCCGACCAAGCTCGAGGGCGGCCTCGCGACCGAGTTCTTTTTTCTCAGCAGCTCCCAGCTCTGCTGCTACGGCACGATGCCCGCCGTCAACGACTGGATCGTCGTCAAGATGGCCAAGGAAGGCCTGCCCCCGGTCC
>JACCDX010276991.1_pt1 | contig 22661 bp, 20 predicted proteins | sample 7449681 | NCBI WGS metagenome assembly JACCDX01 (sample SAMN15323450, study PRJNA562643) | freshwater metagenome | isolation source: river surface water | place: USA:Blue River Watershed | collected 2017-08-18
ACCCAGCTCAGGCCACCAAATAGTCTGGCGTGTTCTATCTTGACACACCGGTTGGTGACAGAGTTTCGGCCCGCTTCACGAAACAATTGATCCGCTGTTTGATTTTCAACCCCCAGTTGTTGCCACAAACAGCTTGCGCCCAATTCAAGTGCTTCATGGGCAATGGGCAAAACATCTTCGGTTTTTCGAAATACATCCACAATGTCAACTTTTTCAGGAATATCTCGTAAATTTGCGTAGCATGTCTCACCCAGTATTTTTTCTGCAGGGTGTTTGCCATCGCCAGCATAGCGAGGGTTGACTGGGATAATTTTGTAGCCATGCGCTTGCATGTACTTGGCAGCAAAAAAACTAGGACGGTGCCACTGGGCGGAAAGGCCGACAACGGCAATTGTTTTGGCAGTTTTGAGAATGTGCCGCAGTTGCTGAACATCGTTGTGCATAAAGAATTTTGAACGGACTCAGTGTGAATGATTCATTTTGAGTTGTATTTATAACCTCTTCAGGAAAGTTTGAATGCGTAAATCTTCCATTTTGGCCATCTTGCTTGCTGCATATGCAACAACTTTGAGAGCCGAGGAAGCTGTGCTTGCCGTTGCAGCTAATTTTTCTGCGCCTATGCAGAAAATTGCCACGCTTTTTCAGAAAGACACGGGACACACGATTAAGTTGTCTTTTGGTGCAACAGGCGCCATCTATGCGCAAATAAAAAACGGCGCCCCATTCGATGTCTTCCTGTCTGCAGATCAATCAACAGCACAAAAGCTGGGGTTAGAGGGGATGGCTGTGCCCAATTCACGATTTACTTATGCCACGGGCCAATTGGCGCTGTGGAGCAAGCAAAAAGACTTGGTGGATGGCAATGGTCAAATTCTAAAAAGCAATAGCATTCAACGCATCGCAGTGGCCAACCCCAAGTTAGCGCCCTATGGTGCGGCCGCGTTAGAAACAATCACTAGGTTGGGGCTCTTGAACGAACTGCAGCCTAAATTGGTTCAAGGGGATAACATTTCTCAAACGTATCAATTTGTTTTTACGCAAAACGCACCCATTGGTTTTGTCGCCTTGTCCCAGATTTATGCCGATGACGCCATCACCTCGGGATCGGCTTGGATTGTCCCTTCGCATCTTTACAAGCCTATTGCGCAAGATGCCATTTTGTTGCGAAAGGGATCGGACAACGCTGCAGCCAAAGCCCTCATGTTGTATTTAAAGGGCGAAAAAGCGCTTCAGATTATCAAGTCTTATGGCTATTTGGTTCCATAGAGCGTGTTTTTGGTCATGAATTGACTGCAATAATCCTTTAAACGATTCACCCATCCGTTGAACTTCAATCCCTAGTCAGAAAGTCATTGAATGAAATCCTTACCTTTGGTCTTGGTCCCAGGACTCATGTGCAATCAAACGGTCTGGGAACCCCTACAACCCTATTTTGAAAAGACACACATGTGTCAAATGGTGGACCATCGCAGTGCAAATTCTCTGACACAAATGGCGCAGCAAGTCTTGGACACATCACCCCAACTGTTTGTCATGGCGGGCCATTCAATGGGGGGCAGAGTGGCTCTGGAAGTGATGCGAATGGCGCCTGAAAGAGTGGCAGGCATTGCATTGTTAGACACGGGGTATCAGGCCAAAGTAGACGGGCCATCGGGCGAACTGGAAGTCTATAAACGACTGGCCTTGCTGGAAATTGCCCAATCTAAAGGTGTTCGTGCCATGGCCGCAGAGTGGGTGAAAGGCATGGTTCATCCCAGTCGCTTGGCCGATAGCGACTTCATAGAAAAAATATTAAAAATGTTTGAGACAAAAGATTCAGATATTTTTGCGAGACAACTGTTGGCTTTGATTTTTCGAAAAGATGCCACTGAAGTATTGAAAGCCATTCAAGTTCCCACATTGATTTTGTGTGGTGAGCAAGATGCTTGGTCTCCACCCTCACAGCACGAAGAAATGTTGCAATATGTGCCGCATGCCGCATATTCTTTGATTGCCGATGCTGGACACATGTCAACCATGGAAAAACCGGTAAAAGTTGCAACAGCAATGAATCATTGGTTGGAACAATGCTTGACTTCTTCACAGCGCCAGAATGGCTGAGCCGTTGACTCAAAATCATCGCATCATTCTTTGTACTTTGAATGCAAAGTACATCCATGCGTCGCTGGGTTTGCGATATTTGATGGCCAATATGAAACGCCATGCTTCCGCCGATCTTGCGGCTCAAACATTGCTTGTTGAATACACACTGGCCAAGAAAACAGAGCAGATGGTCCAAGACCTGCTGCAAAAACTAGGCCCTGCTCAAGCAGACCAAGCACAAATAGTTGGCTTTGGCGTGTACATCTGGAATGTGCTGCAAACCACCGAATTGGTGAGACAACTGAAAATATGCAGGCCCTCACTCAAGATCGTTCTGGGGGGGCCAGAGGTGAGTCACGAAATTGAACAACAGGAGATTGTTCAATTGGCCGATCACGTCATTACAGGTTGGGGGGATGTCAGCTTTCCTAAACTTTGTAATGCATTGGTCCATGGTCCTAAACCACTCATGAAAGTGATCGTGGGTGAACAGCCGCCAATGGACCAAATTGAATTGCCTTACCAGAATTTTTCCGAAGAAGATTTAGCGCATCGTGTTTTGTATGTGGAGGCTTCGCGTGGATGCCCCTTCAAGTGCGAGTTTTGTTTAAGTTCTTTGGATAAAACGGCATGGGCATTTGATCTGCATCCCTTTTTAGATGAACTGGACATTTTGTACAAACGGGGTGCTCGAAACTTTAAATTTGTTGATCGAACATTCAATTTAAAAATTGAAACATCTGTCCAAATTCTTCAGTTTTTCCTGGACCGAATTGATTCAGATGGATCCGAAAATTTACTGGTTCACTTTGAAGTCATTCCTGACCATCTTCCTGATCGATTGAAGACCATCATTTCGCAATTTCCGCCTGGTGTTTTACAGTTTGAGGTCGGTATTCAGAGTTTCAATGAAGAAGTTCAAAAGCTCATTTCTAGGCGTCAAGACAATGCGCAAACTGAGGCCAATTTGCGTTGGTTGATTCAACAATCCAATGTGCATTTGCACACCGATTTAATCTTTGGATTACCTGGTGAAACCATTGAAAGTTTTGCAGACGGTTTTGACAGGCTTTGGGCCATCGGACCACAAGAAATTCAACTGGGTATTTTGAAGAGACTGCGCGGGACGCCCATTGATCGGCATACACATGCTTTTGGCATGACATACGACAATCAGCCACCTTATGTGGTTCAAAAAACCAAAGATTTGAACGAACACATCGTTCAGCGGTTTTCAAGAATGGCCAAGTATTGGGACTTGGTCGTCAATTCGGGTCGTTTCAAGAAAACCGTTCCTCTGCTGATGAAACCTTTACAAGCACAAGCTTCTTCATTTTGGTCATTCATGCAATTTTCTGATGCGCTTTGGTTGTCAACGGGCAAAACCTATGGTTTGAGTCCGGAAAATTTGGTCGATGGGATTTTTGATTATTTAACAATGGATCGCGGCTTACTTGCAGATCAAGTGAGATCGCTTTTATTAGAAGACTACCTAGACAGTGGCGCACGGGCCAGGCCCAAATGTTTGGCGCAAGAGAGATTGCTGCTGGGTGGTGACCGACAGGACACTTTGAAATTGAAGTCTCTGGAAACGAGTTCATTTAAAAATCGTCAACAACGTCACACTGTTTGACAATATCCTTCAAATATTCTTTTCACAGTCATTTGGAATTTTTTCTTTATTGAGTCAGAATTTAAATTTGACAGACAAGTTACCGGCTTCATTACAACCATGCAATTTTTTTATGGATCAACCATCCGATGATAAATTTTGAATTTAACAATACCAAGTCCTTGGTTGTTGAACGTGGCGGCGCAAGCCGACTGGGTCAGCGAATTGCGCAAATGGGTTATCGATCTGTTTTGTTGGTAACTGATCCGGGTCTCATGGCCACGGGTATGTTGAGTAAACCGCTACAAAACCTCACTGAACACGATGTTCGAGTCACAGTATTTTCCAAAGTAGAAGCCGATCCCCCTGAATCAGTCATTTTGGAGGCTACGCAAGTGGCATTGGATGCATCCGTTGATTGCATCATTGGTTTTGGTGGTGGAAGCTCAATGGATGTCGCTAAATTGGTCGCGCTCATTGCTTGTAGCCGGGAAAGTTTAGCGTCGGTCTATGGTGTCAACAATGCCAAAGGACCTTGCTTGCCCTTGGTCATGGTGCCTACCACCGCAGGGACAGGCTCTGAAGTTACGCCCATTTCGATTGTGACAACCGGAGTCGGGGAAAAAAAGGGCGTTGTATCGCCACATTTATTGCCTCAACTGGCATTGCTAGATGCTGAATTGACTTTGGGCTTGCCCAAGCATGTCACAGCGGCCACAGGCATTGATGCAATGGTTCATGCCATTGAAGCGTTTACCAGCAAGCGCTTAAAGAATCCTATTTCTGATTGCTTGGCCAAAGAGGCGCTCAGGCTCTTGTCAGGGTCCATTCATGTCGTTTGTCGTACAGGGCATGACATCGAAGCCCGCGAAAACATGTTGCTGGGCGCATGCCTTGCAGGCATGGCTTTTGCCAATTCACCGGTTGCTGCTGTTCATGCCCTGGCTTATCCAGTCGGCGCACGCTTTCATGTGCCCCATGGGCTGTCCAACGCTTTGGTTTTGCCGCATGTCATGCGGTTTAACATGCACGCCGCTGAAAATTTGTATGCGGAATTAGCTGACGTGATTGTTCCTGGCAAGGGTGCAACAGTTTTAGAAAAAGTAGCGCATTTTGTGACCTATCTTGAAAGCTTGAGTCAAGAGTTTGGTTTGCCAACCAAGTTGTCTGAAGTGGGTATTCAGCAGTCTGATGTTCAACAATTGGCAGAAGATGCGATGAAACAAACACGATTATTGGTCAACAACCCCTGTGAAGTCACGTATGAAGATGCACTTCAAATTTACGAGTCTGCGCTATGACAGAAAAACAAAAACCATCGCATCGATCAGATTACAAACAGTTTTCTCACATTGAAACACGTTGGAATGACAACGACTCGTATGGTCATGTCAACAACATCGTTTATTACTCTTATTTCGATACCGCAGTCAATCGACATCTCATACAAAAAGGCGTACTCAATTTGTCTAACAGTGAGGTCGTTGGCTTGGTGATCGAAAGCAAATGCACCTATTTTTCACCTATCACTTTTCCCGATACAGTGGCCGTGGGACTCAAGGTGATTCACCTTGGAAACAGCAGTGTCAGATATCAAATTGGCTTGTTCTGCAACGACTCAGATTCTGCTTCCGCGGTGGGTGAGTTTGTGCATGTGTATGTCGAGCGCAGCACCAACAAACCGGTTTCTATTCCGAACAACACTCGCATAGTCTTGCAGGCTTTGGTCATTTAATGTCCGTTTGCGTCCATTAAAATCAACTTCACCGGTTTTTTCCTTTTGGTTGAAATATTTTTTTACGTAAGAAAATCCTATGAAATTACTTAATCTTGCAATCTTTCAAATGACCATTCTGATGGCGACATCTGCAGTCGCACAAGTCGCGGTTGTCGTTGATCCTTGGGCCCGCGCCACGGTTCAAGGACAAAAAGCGACGGGTGCATTCATGAAAATCACCTCAAAAGATGGCGCAAAACTGGTTGGCGCGAGCAGCCCTGCCGCCGGTGTCACCGAGATTCATGAAATGAAAATGGAGAAAGATGTCATGAAAATGGCGGCAGTGCCCGCCTTGGACATTCCAGCCGGTAAATCGGTCGAACTGAAACCTGGAAGTTATCACGTGATGCTGATGGATTTGAAAGCACCCTTGGCAGACAAAACCAGTGTGCCAGTGACCCTCATGTTTGAAAATAACAAAGGGGTTAAATCTCAAATTGAATTGCAAGTTCCAGTTAAAAGTATGAACATGCAATCACAACACAAGCACTGATCTTGCTGTCGCATTTTGATGACTGTCATTGAAAGTTGACATTGGTTCTTGCGCCTAGGGTTATTACCAGTTAATTAGCTTTTTCAATTTAGGTCATTGAGAAATGCAATGTTGCATTCTCAAGTTCTGGCTATGCTTTGATGGTCTTTGGCAAATCGGCCAAAGCATTTTTCTACATCAAGGAGATAACCATGGCAGCACTCAAAGGCTCGCGCACGGAACAATGTCTGAAAGACGCCTTCGCAGGCGAGTCACAGGCTAACCGTCGCTATTTGTATTTCGCAAACAAGGCTGACGTTGAAGGTCAGAACGATGTTGCAGCTTTGTTCCGTTCTACCGCTGAAGGCGAAACCGGTCACGCTCACGGCCACCTCGAGTTCCTCGAGCAGTCTGGCGATCCAGCGACTGGCTTGCCAATTGGCTCCACACGTCAAAACTTGGCATCTGCTGTTGCTGGTGAAACTCACGAGTACACAGACATGTACCCCGGTATGGCCAAGACAGCGCGTGATGAAGGCTTTGATGAAATCGCTGATTGGTTTGAAACCTTGGCCAAGGCCGAGCGCTCACACGCCAACCGCTATCAAAAAGCTCTGAACGAATTGGTCGATTAATTTCTTGCCAAGAATTGCTGCGCTCCATGTGAGTGCAGCAATTTCGCAAGCAGTTCGACATTGTCTTAACTGTTTACGAAATTGAATCAACATTAGGAGAACCACATGGCCAAAGAAGGCAATTTGGAAGCCCCAACACGACATCCTCTAGACTGGCAAAGCGAAGACTTTTACAACGAGGATTCATGCTTCAAGGAACTCGAGCGAATTTTTGACATCTGCCACGGCTGCCGTCGTTGCGTGAGCTTGTGTGGATCATTTCCCACTTTGTTCGATCTGGTTGATGAAAGCTCAACCATGGAAGTCGATGGCGTCGACAAAAAAGATTATTGGAAGGTGGTTGACCAGTGCTTCATGTGTGACCTGTGTTACATGACCAAGTGCCCCTACACACCACCCCATGAGTGGAACTTGGATTTCCCGCACACCATGCTGCGCGCCAAAGCGATCAAATTCAAAAAAGGGGAGGTTGGCGCTGCTGAGAGTTTCTTAGCCTCTACTGATACGCACGGTTCTTTGGCTGGAATTCCTATTGTGGTTCAGGCTGTCAATGCCATCAACCAAACCAAAGCGGCTCGCGGTGTGATGGAGTCCACTCTGGGCATTGATCAAAATGCATGGTTGCCTTCATTGGCCACACGTAAATTCCGTTCTAGTGCAGAAAAAGCAGAAACTGTGAAAGTGGTGGATGGCGAAAAGACGCCGGGCAAAGTGGCTATCTTCTCAACCTGCTACATCAATTACAACGAGCCAGGCATTGGCCATGATTTGCTCAAAATATTGAATCACAACGACATTCCTTATGTGATTGTTGAAAAAGAGAAATGTTGCGGCATGCCCAAGCTTGAGTTGGGTGATCTCGATTCTGTGAAGGAATCGAAGGAAGCCAACATCCCAGTTTTAAGCAAGTATGCCAAAGACGGATATGCCATCCTGGCCGCTGTTCCAAGCTGCGCATTGATGTTCAAACAAGAAATTCCGTTGATGTTCCCAGATTGCAGCGACACGCAATTGGTCAAAGAAAGCATGTGGGATCCTTTTGAGTACTTCATGGCTCGAAAGCGGGATGGCTTGTTAAAAACAGAATTCCCAGAAAAACTGGGCAATGTCAGTTATCAAATTCCTTGCCATGGCAGGGTGCAAAACATTGGTCGCAAAACCGAAGAAATGCTGAAGATGATTCCAGGTACGGAGATCAACACGATTGAGCGTTGCTCTGGCCATGCGGGCACCTACGGCGTTAAGAAAGGTTCGCACGATGTCGCCATGAAAATTGGTAAGCCCGTGTTCAAAGCCATGGCCACCATGAAGGATGGCAGCAAGCCTGATTTCATCAGTTCAGACTGCCCCTTGGGCGGTCATCACATTGCACAAGGATTTGAGGTCAATGGTTTGGGTGCGCCTGAACTCAATCACCCACTGACCTTGGTGCGCAAAGCATACGGTTTGAAATAAATAACGGAGTTGCAAATGCAATTGACAGGACACATTACCCCAGAGAGCTTGATGTCACTAGAGGCTTACACCAAGTGGCGCAAAGTTAACAAACCGAGCATCATTGCGCATCGCAAATTACGCAGCGTCAGATTAGGCGACCATGTGAATTTGCAGTTTGAAAGCGAGACCACCATTCGTTATCAAATTCAAGAAATGTTGCGCATTGAAAAAATCTTTGAGGAAGAGGGCATCCAGGACGAAATTGAAGCCTATGCGCCTTTGGTGCCTGAGGGCCGCAATTGGAAAGCCACCATGATGTTGGAATACATCGACATCAACGAGCGCAAGCGTGAACTGGCACGACTCATTGGCATTGAAGATCGGATGTTTGTGGAGGTTGAAGGTCATGCTCGCGTGTATGCCATCGCTGACGAAGACCTAGATCGCGAAAATGACGAAAAAACTTCAGCTGTGCATTTTGTGCGTTTTGAATTCAACCCAGCCATGTGTGCCGCCATTAAGGCAGGGGCCAGTGTAAAGATAGGTTGTGACCATACCAACTATCCCTCTCACATGGAAATTCCAGCAGACACGCTAGCCAGTTTGGCGGGCGATATCCATTAAGATTTTTTCATTGATCGGTTCAGCAAGATCACGGGTAACAAGCCTGCTAACACCAAGGCCAAGCTGGGCAGCGCGGCCTCACCTAAGCGTTCATCTCTGGCCAATTGGTAAGCCACGACGGCCAGTGTGTCTGTATTGAAGGGTCTGAGCACCAGAGTCACTGGAAGCTCTTTCATGACATCGACAAAGACAAGTAGTGCTGCTGCAAGCACTGATCGCTTAAGCAGTGGTGCATGAATCTGTTGAAGAAGCCCAATACCAGACACACCCAACATTCGAGATGAGTCGTCTAAGCTGACCGGAATGCGCGCATAGCCGCTTTGAACCGATTGAAGCGCAACGGCACAAAACCTGACCAGGTAAGCCCAAATCAAACCAAGACTTGTGGCTGTTAGCCAAAAACCAATTGTTGAATCGGGCCATTGTTGTTGAAGCCATGTCACTGGTAAGAGCAAGCCAACCACAACGACGGCTCCTGGAACGGCATAACCCAGCCCCACCAAGTTGGTGGTGACCCGGCTGAACCAATAATTTTGTTGTCTCAGGCTGAAGGAAAGCAGCAAGGCGACACCAACCGCCAGCAAAGCAGTGACAGCGCCTAGTTGCAAACTGTTCAATGACCAATCGATGAATCGGTCCCAAGGGATACTGACTTCAGAGCTCAACAGGGGTTTCAACATGAAGCCAATTGGCAAAATAAAACCAAACAAGATAGGCAGACTGCAAGCGATGCAGACCATCCATGCTTGTCGCCGCGAAAGTTGAATTTGTTGTGCTTCTCTTGAAGCAGTACCGCTTAATTTGACGTTTGAAAAACGCATGCGAGACTGTGCAGATTTTTCAATTTGAAGCAACACCATCACGACCAATAATAAGAGGCTGGCCAATTGCGCAGCAGCTATTCGGTTGTCCAACACCAACCAAGACTTGTAAATACCCGCCGTAAAAGTTTGAATGCCAAAATAACTTGACACGCCAAAATCTGCCAAAGTTTCCATTAAGGCCAGTGCAACACCTGCAGCGATGGCTGGCCTTGCCAATGGCAAAGCCACTCTAAGAATTCGACGACTTAAGGGCGCCCCCAGAAGTCTGGCCGCCTCCATTAAATGGGATGCGCGCTCGCTGAGCGCTGTCCGCGCCAACAAATAGACATAGGGATAGAGCGCTAAAGTGAAGACCCAGATGGCGCCGCCCAAGCTTCTAATTTCTGGGAAAACTCGACCTTCAATTCCCCAAGTTGTTCGAATGAAATTTTGAAATGGTCCACTAAATTGAAAGAAATCGGTGTATGCATAAGCGACGACATAGGCAGGGATTGCCATTGGCAATAACAATGCCCATTCAAAAAAACTCTGCCCCGGAAACTTGAACAAAGTGACTGCCGCAGCAGTCATGGTTCCCACCAAGCTTACACCGACGGCAACGCCAATGCATAACCATAAACTGGTGCTCATGTAGTTGGGCAGTACAGTCTGAAGCATTTCCAGCAAAACCTGAGCAGAGCTTGAATTCCATTCCAGCCATGAAGCCATCAACGCTACGACGGGCAAGCTGATGACCAATGCTAAAAAGCCTATGAAGACTGAACGAATTCGCAAAAAATGCATGACGATGAGCTGATTTAACCGGCCGGGAACCTGTCAATATTAGAAATTTTCACATTGCATTGTAAGGATCAACTTGAACAAGCCGCCACTTTGCGGGCTATCTGTCCTTACAATCCGAACTTATGTTCCTCAAAGTGTCTCAAGTTGATGTCCGTTACGCTGGTCAATCTAGGTCGGCCGTGCAGGGCGTTTCACTCCAACTCGAAGCCGGACAAATTGGCGTTCTGATTGGTCCTTCGGGTTGTGGCAAAACCAGTTTGTTGCGAGCCATTGCAGGCCTAGAAGACTTGAATGCAGGGCAGGTCGAACTTTCAAATCGCGTGGTGAGTCGACAAGGTTTTACGGAAGCCCCAGAAAAACGTCGAATTGGCATGGTCTTTCAAGATTACGCATTGTTCCCCCACCTGACGGTGTCAGAGAACATCGCATTTGGTCTCCAAAACCTTCAAAAATCAAATCAAAGCGCGCGCATTCAGGAAGTCTTGGATTTGGTGGGCTTGACTGAAGTCAAATCTCGGTACCCTCATGAATTGTCTGGAGGCCAGCAGCAGCGCGTTGCACTGGCACGTGCGCTGGCACCCAAACCCGAATTGTTGTTATTGGACGAACCTTTCTCCAACTTGGATGTTGATTTGCGAGAACGCCTTGCCATTGAGATTAGAAGCATTTTGAAGGCCGCCAATGCCACTGCGCTCTTTGTGACGCACGACCAAATGGAAGCCTTTGCCATTGGTGATGTGATTGGGGTGATGCAAGAGGGGCATTTGGCGCAGTGGGCCGACGCCTACCATCTTTATCACCGTCCAGCGTCACGTTTTGTGGCTGAGTTCATTGGCCATGGTGTGTTCATCCCGGGTGTTAGACAACAGGTCAATGGTCACCTTGAAGTTCAAACGGTTTTAGGTTTGCTCATTGACGAGCATCAAGGCAATGACCACCCGTCCAATGAGATGATTGCATTTGAAGACTCAGCATGTGATGTCTTGCTTCGAGCCGACGACATCGTTCATGACGACCACGCGGCCGTGAAAGCCGAAATTGTGCGTAAAGCGTTTCGCGGGTCAGAGTTTTTATACACCTTGCGCTTGCAATCGGGGGACATTGTTTTAGCGCATGTACCGAGTCACCATGATCACCATCTAGGAGAGTGGATAGGTATTCGCGCAGAAGTGGACCACGTGGTGACATTCAGTCAAAAAAACACCCTTTAAGTACTTTTTTCAAAAATCTTCTATTTGCAAATGAGAATCATTCTTATTTGAGGTAAGATTGGCTTAACCAATCACCTTCAAAGTGACTCATGAGCCAATTTTCTGTTTCAAAAAAAGTCTTTCTGATGGCTGTCTTTATGGGCAGTCTTGCCCTAACGTCATGGACGCAAGGGGCACATGCGCAGACATCTGCGCCATCCATCAATATTTACTCAGCAAGGCACTACCCAACGGATGAGGCCTTGTACAGCGATTTCACAAAATCAACAGGCATCAAAATCAACCGCGTTGATGCTGATGATGCGGGCATTTTGTCTAGGTTGAAAGCAGAGGGCGCAGCTTCCCCGGCAGATGTGATTTTGTTGGTCGATGCTTCCAGATTGTGGCGTGCAGAAATTGACGGCTTGTTTTTGCCAATCAAGTCCAAGGTCTTGGAAGCTGCAATTCCAGAAAATCTCAGAGCCAAAAAGAGTGACAACGGCGGTACAGCTTGGTTTGGATTGTCGACCCGCGCGCGCGTCATTGTTTTCGATAAATCCAAGATCAAAGCCACTGATGTCGATAACTATGAGAAATTGGCAGATCCGCAGTTAAGGGGGAAGTTGTGCATTCGCTCAGGGTCGCATCCTTACAACCTAAGTCTGTTTGGCGCCATGATGGACCATTTGGGTCCTCAGCAAACCGAGACATGGTTGAAGGGCTTAGTCGCCAACATGGCGCGTAATCCTGCTGGTGGTGACACAGACCAAATCAAAGGTGTTGCATCGGGTGAATGTGCAGTTGCTATTTCAAACACCTATTATTTAGCGCGTCTGATGCGTTCTACCAACCCAGCAGACAGAGCAATCATTGAAAAAGTGGGGGTTGTATTTCCGAATCAAACAAGCTGGGGCACACATTTGAACATTGCGGGTGGTGCCATTGCAAAAAACGCCAAAAACTCGGTCAATGCCATCAAATTTTTGGAGTATTTGGCGTCTGCATCGGCGCAAAATCACTTTGCAAATGGCAACAACGAATGGCCTGCTGCCAAAGGCGTTTCATTTGAAAACCCGGCTTTGAAGGCCATGTCTGGTGGCAGTTTTAAGAGTGAAGTGTTGCCGATCAGTGCAGTGGGTATGAATCAAATTAAAGTGCAACAGATGTTAGACCGCGTTGGCTTCAAATAAATCAACGATCAATCGTAGGTTCGTCTAAAAATAATTGATCACAAAGGCTCGCCATTTGGATGTCTTTGATGCTTAAGCCCTGGACGTCGTGCGTTGTCCAAGTGATATTGATTTTGTTGTAAACATTGAGCCATTCTGGGTGATGGTTGTGCTTCTCTGAGGCATTGGCAACTTTTGTCATGAATGCAAATGCTTGTTGGAAATTTGAAAATTTAAATTCCCTGGTAATGGCTTTAAGCGCGGGGTTGTATGACCATAAAGGTAAGCTCTCAAGATGAAGCGCAACTTCGTTTGCATGCAAGATTTGAATTGCCTTAATTTTTGACATGTTTTAAGTGAATCCTGCTTTGGTAAATTGTGAAATTCTCATTAAGATTCTAGTGAGTTGAAACTGTTTCAATTAGTGACATAGGACATGATGCTTTCAATCACCACCAAAATTTTAGGTTTTTTAGCCATTATTTGGGCTGTGCCTTCAATGGCACAGCACTCACATGGCAAAGGCACGCTTCAGTTGAGTCTTCAATCCGATGTTTTACAAGGCCAGTGGACGATGCCCATGGAAGCCTTACTTGGCTTTGAACAGCTGCCTAAAAATCCGTCGCAGACAGAGGCCATGAACCAATTGCAGAAATCTTTGCAAAACGCCAACTATTTCATTGAATTGCCTGCAGAAGCAAAGTGTCAGCAAATCGAAGTCAAGGCTGACTCGGACATGTTCCAAGGTGTGAAAGGCAAAGGGCACAGCGACCTTCAGTATGCTTTCAAATTCAAATGTGCCCAGCCTCAAGCATTGACCAAGTTTGGTTTCCCATTTTTCAAATCACATCTTCGAGCACATCAACTCAAAGTAGAGTGGGTGTCGCAGGGCTCACAAAAATCAGCAACAGTTCGATCCAGTAAACCTACTTTTGCACCATGACGGTATTGGCCCTTGCGTTAAAAGACATTGAGTTTTCTTGGTCAAAGCAAACGACGCCGCTGTTTGCGATCGATTCACTCAATTTGCCGCAAGGCAAAACCCTATTCATAGGCGGCCCCAGTGGTTGCGGTAAATCAAGTTTGCTCAGTGTGATCACTGGCATTCAAGTGGCAAAGAAGGGCACTTGTTGTGTTTTAGGGGTCGCTTTAAATGAGCTCTCATCATCAGAAAGAGACCGCTTCAGGGGTCAACGACTCGGACTTATTTTTCAGCAATTTAACCTTTTGCCTTTTTTGTCGGTTCAAGAAAACATTGAATTGCCCAGCAAGCTTTTTGCAAGTCGGCTCTCTCAATCGACACAGCTTTACGGCAGCGTTCAAAGGCATGCCGATATTTTGTGTGATGCACTCCATTTGTCACGCAGCTTAAGGCAGCGACAAGCCCATCTTTTGTCCGTCGGCGAGCAACAAAGAGTGGCTGCTGCCAGGGCATTGCTGGGTTGTCCCGACTTAATTGTTGCGGACGAACCGACATCTGCACTGGATGAAGCCAACAAGGTTGATTTTTTAAATTTGTTGCTAACAACTGCCAAAGCTCAGAATTCAAGCGTCGTCACAGTCAGTCATGACATGCGCATTGCCAATCAATTTGATCAGCAGTTTTTAATGCCACGCATGGAGTCCAAAGATGTTTTGGCTTAGCTTGGTTTTTAAAAGTGCTTGGTCCAGAAAATATTCGCTCAGTTTGGTGGGGCTGTCTGTGTGCCTGTCGGTCATGGTTTTGTTGGGCGTACAACAAGTTCGTGTGGATGCCAAGCACAGTTTTTCCAACGCACTCAGTGGCGTTGATCTGGTGGTCGGGCCCAGGGGCAGTCAAACTGACTTGCTTTTGTACAGCGTTTTTCAATTGGGCACGCCCACCCAAAACATTCCCTATGCTGATTACCAGCGTATCCATCAGATGGATGCTGTGGCTTGGACCATCCCCATTCAGTTAGGTGATTCATTTGATGGCTTTCCTGTCATGGGTACGTCGGTAGATTTTTTCAAACATTACCGCTCTTCTGGCAAGCCTTTGATATTTCAAGCGGGTCAATCGTTTGAAGTCCCTCAAACTGATTCAACTTCTCTGTTGCAAGTGGTCGTTGGCGCAGAGGTTGCACAAACTAAAAAATTAAAACTGAACGATGAGTTTGCTTTGACACATGGTTATCAAGCCATTGCGGAAACCACACATACAGATCACCCTTTTAAGTTGGTCGGCATTTTGAAGCCCACAGGTACACCTTTAGACCGATCGGTATTGATCAGTTTAGAGGCGTTTGAAGCCCTTCATGTGGGTTGGGGGTTTGGCTTGCGACCTTCTGCATTCGACGCTCAATCTGATTTAAAACCAAACTTGCCTAGCGTGGAAGAACTTCAGCCCAAAGAATTAACTGCGGTGTGGGTGGGGCTTCAAAATAGGACCAGTGTCTTCTCGGTTCGCAAAGCCATCGAAAGTATGAAACCCACAGTGGCCTCGGTTCCTCTCATGGCCGTTTTACCGGGTGTTGCACTTGATGAGTTGTGGCAAATTGTGAAAGTGGTGGAAAACGCCCTTATCTTGTTGGGCGTATTGGTTGCTATTTGTTCCTTGTTGGGTGTTGTATCGGTTTTGTTGGTTGGTTTGTCGGCGCGTCGCAAAGAACTGGCCATCTATCGCGCTTTGGGTGCGGGGCCAGCTTTGATTTTTGTGCTTGTCACCCTGGAATCGTTTTTGGTGAGTATGGTGGCCATTGCCGCAGGTGTACTGGGCACTCAGGCTTTAATTTTTCTGTTGCAAGATTTCCTGTTGCAAGGCTATGGCATTCAAACCCGACATGGCTGGCCAGTTTATGAAGCTTGGGTCAGTATCGGGCTATTATTGGTGTGTGCATTGTTCAGCAGTTTGTTGCCGGCTTGGCGTGCCTACCGCATGTCATTGACAGACGGTCTCAACCCCCCAAACTAAAAGCATTCATTCAGTCACATGCAATTCAACTTTTTTAGATTGAGCTTTTCCAAACTGTGTATAACGGTTTTTCAATTACTGCTTGCTGTATCAGTCTTTGCGCAAACGCCTGGCTATCAAAAAATCACTTGGGACGATTTGCTGAACGAAGAGTGGTATCTGCAAATGAAAAAAGACATGGCCAGTTATGGTCGCATGTCATTTTTAAAAGACGGTTCAGAAGAAGCAGAAAAATTGATGGCCAGCATGCGCAAGAAATTAGACGAGGCACCCATTTCTACCAAATACGTGAACCAAAAAATTCGCATGCCAGGCTTTGTGGTGCCGCTGGATGCCGTGCGCAATGGGCAACGTGAGTTCTTATTGGTTCCCTATTTTGGTGCTTGCATTCACACACCGCCACCGCCTGCCAATCAAATTGTTTTAGTCACGCCTCATCCTCAGCTCAATCTTTCAAAAACTTTGGAATCAATGGATGTGATTTGGGTAGAAGGGGAGCTCAAGGAAGCTAGAACCAAAACAGCTTCGGGTGTGTCTGGTTACTCTCTGGAAGCGATTCAGGTGTATCCCTACAAAGCTTTGCACAATACAAAAAAATAAATGCTCACCTATTGATAAGTCATGAAATTATCTATTTCCATTCAACTTTCTTTGTGCATGCTTTTATTGCATTTTGGCAATGCCACAGCCCAAAACTTCATGTCTAGCAAGCCCGCTGTTCGGGTGGAACATTGGCAAAAGCGACAAGCAGATATAAATTCATATATCGCGCAATCTCAAGATTTAAAGGCTGTGAAATTGCTGTTTGTCGGAGACTCAATTACTGATTTTTGGTTGTTAGACGACAACCCTTGGGTTGCTGGACAAAAGTATGGTCGAAAGATTTGGGATCAGAGCTTTGCAACACCAGGTACTGAGAATTTCGCCTTCAACATGGGCATTTCAGGCGACCGCTTAGAACACATTCTTTTTCGAATCTTGCCAAAATCGCAAGGTGGCCTTGGCCAGTTAGACACGCCTGAGCTCAATCCAGAGTTCATCATTGTCATGCTGGGCATCAACAACAGTTGGGCAGCTGAGCAACCGGTTGCAGAGAGTATTTATCAGGGTGTTGTGGCCAATTTAAAGGCCTTGCACGCACGTAAACCAGCTGCTCGTATCGTATTGCAATCGCTTTTGCCAACCAACGACGTTGATAAAAATAAACAACTGGTATTGGTGGTCAATCAACGACTTGAATTGCTAGCTAGAACGGGTGAATTTTCCAAATTCACCACATATTTAAACTTATACCCGTCCTTTACCGATTCAAGCGGACATCAAATTGCCAAGTTCTACACGGATGGTTTGCACCCAAACGACGAGGGGTACAAGATTTGGCGCGATCGATTGATTGATCACCTTTCACGGGTAAGAACTGGTTCTGTCGTTGGAAGCTGAATTGAATTGCCAGACCCCTAGCGCACAAAAATTCTAGCGTACACCCGCTTCGCCCATAAGCCAAGATCATCGAGGTAGGTGAAGACTACCGGAATGACCAGTAAGCTCAAAAATGTACTTGTGATCAAGCCGCCAATGACCGCAATGGCCATAGGCGCACGGAAGCTGGTGTCTGCAGTTCCCCAGCCCACGGCGATGGGCAACATACCAGCACCCATGGCGATGGTCGTCATCACAATGGGACGAGCTCTTTTGTGACAGGCATCCAAAATTGCATCCAATCGGCTCATGCCTGGAATCGCAGGTCGATCGCCTTCAGCAGGTTTGCCACGCCTCGCTTCAATGGCATATTCCACAAGCAAAATTGAGTTTTTGGTGGCGATGCCCATCAACATGATCAGGCCGATGAGGGAGGGCATCGAAAAACTTTTCTGTGCAATGAGCAAGCCTACAAATGCGCCACCTAGCGAAAGTGGCAGTGCTGCCAAGATGGTGACGGGATGCAAAAACCCTTTGAAAAGAAGCACCAGAACGATATAGATACACAGAACGCCAATTGTCATTGCCAGGCCAAAGCTGGCAAAAAGTTCATTCATTACTTCGGCATCTCCCACCTCAACCACCGCGACACCCGGTGGCAAACTCTGCAAAGAGGGTAGTTTTTGAACTGCTTGAGTGACTTCTCCAAGGGGCATGCCTGAGAGTTCAATTTCAAAATTGACATTGCGCTGTCGGTCGTAACGGTCGATGACGGCCGGTCCGCTGGCCATTTCGATGGTGGCAATCTGGCCAAGCATGATGGGACCTCGAGTGCTTGGCACATTCAAACCTTGGAGTACGCTGAGATCTTTTCTCGCATCGTCTTCCAGCTTGACCACAATCGGCACTTGCCGTTGTGACAGGTTGAGCTTGGGCAAAGACGCATCGTAATCGCCTAGCGTTGCCACTCTGAGAGTGTCACTGATTACCGCACTGGTCACACCTAAATCGGCAGCCTTTGCAAAGTCGGGGCGGACCGATATTTCAGGTCTCACGAGACTGGCAGTAGATGCAATCGAGCCCAAGCCATTGATAGTTCTTAGATCATTTTCTACGGCAGTGGCCGCTGTTTGCAAGGCCTGAGGGTCTTCACCCGTCAAAACCAGAATGTATTTTTCGCCAGAACCACCCAAGCCTACCTTGGTGCGTACGCCTGGCAACTGTTGCAATGCGTGACGGATGTCGTTTTCAATTGCCTGTTTGACCGGTCGTTTGCCACGCTCAGTGAGCTGAATCGTCAAGGTGGCTTTGCGTAACTCTGCCGCGCCACTGCTAGAAAACGGGTCAGAGCCTGCACTGCCACCGCCAATGGTGGTGTAGACACTTTCGATCTCTTTCACGGCAGATAGAAGTTTGCGCGCATGCTCAGCACTGGCCTGAGTTTGTTCAAGTGTGGCGCCAGGCGGTAATTCCAAATACACCTGCGTTTGTGAATTGTCGTCTGGTGGTATGAAACCTTGTGGCAACAGCGGAACCAACATGATCGAGCCGATGAAAAACAAAGTGGCCATGACCATGGTTAAGACGCGGTGTTTCATACACCAAGCCACCCAAACCATGTACTTAACCATCCATGCGGGTTCTTTTTCTTTCGTGACAATTGGTTTGAGCAGGTAAGCCGCCATCATGGGTGTAAGTACCCTGGCCACCACCAAAGAGGCGAAAACAGCAAGAGAAGCTGTCCACCCAAATTGTTTGAAAAATTTACCGGGAATGCCAGACATGAAGGCTGTTGGCAAAAATACGGCAATCAATGTGAACGTTGTGGCGATCACGGCCAAGCCTATTTCGTCTGCCGCCTCCATGGCCGCTTGGTAAGGTGTTTTTCCCATGCGCAGGTGACGCACAATGTTTTCCACTTCCACAATGGCATCGTCGACCAACACACCAATGACCAAAGACAAAGCCAGAAGGGTCACGACATTGATCGAGAAACCTAAGTAGGCCATGCCAATGAATGCAGGAATCACCGACAAAGGCAAAGCGACAGCGGATACAAAAGTGGCTCGTAAATCACGTAGAAACACCCACACCACCAAGACTGCCAAAATTGCACCTTCGTACAAAAGAATGAGTGAACTGGAATAGTCCTGTTCGGCGGGCGTTACGAAATCAAATGACTCCGTAATTTCGATGTCTGGATTTTGAATTCGAAAATCATCTAAGGCTTGGCGTACCAAACGGCCCACGGCAACTTCGCTTTCGCCTTTGCTTCGCACCACCTCAAAACCTACCACTGGGACACCGTTCAGGCTAGCGGCAGAACGCGGTTTTGCCAAGGTGTCGCTCACGGTGGCAATTTGGTCTAAACGGACAGTTGTGCCACGAGATGTTGCAATTTCGATTTGGCCCACTTCCTTTGCAGTTTTAACGGTGGCCAGAGTTCTAACTGATTGCTCACCTGAGCCCAATTCCATGCGGCCGCCAGAACCTTCTTGCTGAGTTTGTTTGAGTTGTCTTGATACTTCGGCTGCGGTCATTCCCAAGGACTGCATGCGAGTTACATCTAAGTCAATGTGAACTTCACGCGTGACACCGCCCACACGATTGACTGCGCCGACACCTCTTAAGGACAACAGTTTTCGAGTGATTTCTTTGTCTACCAGCCAAGACAATGCTTCGTCATCCATCCGACTTGAACGAACGGTGTATGCCAAGACGGGTGTACCTGCCAGATTTAATTTTTGAACAATTGGATCTCGTAATTCACTTGGCAGGTCGGCCCTGACACTTTGGACTGCTGATCGAACATCGTCCACGGCTTCTTGCACAGGTTTTTCTAATCGAAACTCGGCGGTGATCATCACCGATCCATCTTGCACCTTGGTTGTGATGTGTTTTAAGCCTTGCAAAGGTGCCAGAGCGTTTTCGAGCTTGCGAGCAACGTCTGTTTCCAACTGAGTGGGTGCTGCACCAGGCAGGCTGGCGTTTACAGTGATGGTGGGCAGATCCAAGTCTGGGAAGCTTTGAATCTTCATGGATCCAAAGGCAATCATGCCTGCAACCGTCAGCAAGACAAACAGCATGACGGCAGGAATGGGGTTTCGAATTGACCACGAAGAGACGTTGAGCATGACTGACGCCTTTTATGGGTTTGTGGCTGTGGAATTGACGATGCGAACGATATCGCCAGAGTTAAGGAAAGCGCCACCGCTCACAACCACCCGTGCATCTGGTTTGAGACCCACGAGTATTTCCTGTTGGTCACCGCTTAAACGACCTGTTTGAACTTTGATTTGGGTGACTTTGTTGTCACTGCCAACTGTGTAAACATAACTGAAACCATCTCGCACAACAACAGCGGTTTGAGGCACGGCCATGGCCTTGTTTTGTCCTAGCAATACATCGCCCTTGGCATACATACCCGCTCTGGCAGAACCCACTTGCTCGGGTAAATCGACATAGACCAAAGCATTTCGCGTTTGTGCGTCCATGGCGGGCGAGATTGTTCGAACCTTGCCTTGCAATACTTGTCCACTGGCGGCAGTTACTTTGACGGGTGCACCGATTTTGATGCGGCCAATGTCCGTTGCCGAGATTTCTGCTCGCCATTCAAGGCGGCCTTGCCTGATCAATCTGAATAATTCAGTACCTGCATTGACAACACTGCCCACGCTTGCCTGTCTAGCCGAGATGACGCCGTCATCGGGTGCCTTCACCTGAGTTTGTGAAAGACGAATGGATTGCAATTGGACCAAAGCGCGAGCGGATTGAACACGTGCTTGTGCAACGGCATCTGCAGCCAGTGTTTGACTTAACTGCGCATCGCTGAAAAATCCCTGTTTTTGTAAAGATTTAGCGCGATCGGTTTGGGATCGGGCTTCTGATGCACTGGCAATGGCCTCGGCCAAAGTGCCCTCGGCTTGTGCCAATTCGGCTTCTAAAGTGTCCGACTTCAAGACTGCGATGACTTCACCACGACGGACACGTTGGCCTACATTGACACGTATTTCACTGATGATGAGGCCATTGACTTCTGACCCGACAACGGCTTCTTGCCAGGCTGCAATTGAACCGTTGGCCGTGACTTGTTGGTTGATGTCAATTTGCTTTGGCGCAATGACATTCACAGTCAGGGTGGGTTTTGTCCCTGATGCTGTTGGTTTTGAATTGTTATCTGCTGCACTGGCAAAGATTGATGCAGCCATCAGTGCAATACCAAGGATGATTTTCATACTGAATGAATGATTTAATTTACAAATTCAATTGTAAAAGGATCTTTGTTATACAAAGTAAATCAACAAATTTTTCAACCTTAATTAAAAGACGTTCATGCATAAAAACTGTCAACTTCGGAAGTCAGAAAAATTCGCAAATGTGTAAATTTCATATTTACTTAACACTTGTATGGTTATAGGAGACTTTTTTACTTGTGTTGGGCTCATTTGTTTGATCCGTAGTACAAAAGACACTCGTATTCACAATCACATTCGATGAGATTTTTTTCTTCGAATTAACCATGGGTAGCGCGCCTGCTTAGAACTGTATGCACAAAATTGTCATTGTTGGAGGCGGTGCTGGCGGACTTGAGCTTGCAACACGTCTTGGTAAAGCTTATCGCAGAAACGAAAATGTCAGCGTGACATTGGTCGATAAAAACCGCACGCATATTTGGAAGCCAAAGCTGCACGAAATTGCTTCAGGCAGTATGGACTTTGGTGACCACGAAGTTGATTACATGGCTCACGCGCATTGGAATCATTTTGTATTTCGAATTGGTGAACTCAGGGGCTTGGACCGTGCCAGCAAGACCATTGATTTGGCCCCCTATTTAGATGTGGACCAAACGCCAGTAACGCCGGTCCAAAAAGTCAGCTATGACACCTTGGTCATTTGTATCGGTAGTCTGAGCAATGATTTCGGAACGACGGGTGTCAAGGATTTTGCACTTAAGCTTGAAAATCAAACGGATGCCAAGCTATTCCATTCAAAAATGGTCAATGCTTGCATTCGTGCGCACCATCAGTCAGACCAGATTGATCAAAGCCAACTTCATGTTGCCATCATTGGCGCGGGAGCTACGGGTGTCGAGCTTGCAGCTGAACTGCACAGAACGACTCGCGAAGTTGTTGCTTTTGGTTTGGATGGCATCGATGCTGACAAAGATTTGAAAATTAGTTTAATTGAAGCTGCTGACAGAATATTGCCTGCACTGAACCCAAGACTTTCTAACGCTACAGAAAATTTGCTCACTCGACTTGGTGTTCATGTCCACACCAAATCCAAAGTGATGGAAGTGACGCCAAAAGGCATTCGATTGGCTGACGGTCAATTGATCGCGTCAGAGTTAGTGGTATGGGCGGCAGGTGTGAAGGCACCAGAGTATCTGAAAAACTTTGGTGGTCTAGAGACCAATCGTTTGAATCAATTGGTTGTGAACAGTTCATTGCAAACAACTTTGGATCCCGATATTTTTGCTTTGGGTGATTGCGCGGCCTGTCCGTGTACAGATGAGGAGGGCGGTCGTGGCGGTATTGTTCCTCCTAGGGCTCAGGCGGCGCATCAGCAGGCCTCCCACATGTTTCATCAAATTAAAAGACGCTTTGCCCACAAACCTTTAAAGCCTTATCACTATCGTGATTTTGGCTCTTTGGTTTCTCTTGGAAAATTCAGTACTGTGGGCAACATGATGGGTGGACTCATTG
>JACCDX011215638.1_pt1 | contig 22652 bp, 22 predicted proteins | sample 7449681 | NCBI WGS metagenome assembly JACCDX01 (sample SAMN15323450, study PRJNA562643) | freshwater metagenome | isolation source: river surface water | place: USA:Blue River Watershed | collected 2017-08-18
AAATTATCTGCGAAATTATCTGCGAAATTATCTGCGAAATTATCTGCGAAAACGGTTTATATTGGCTTTGCCAAATAATATTTGCGAACCAGTTCACCGAAGGTATATCTTTTGGCGAAGCAAATAAAAATGACCGTTTTCGCAGATAATTTCAAATAGCGATGCTCACAATTTATTAACCCGTTTTACGTTAAACTCGACTGTTATTCCCGGTTCAACTTATTTGGGCTCTTATCTATTGCTCTGCAATATAAATGTGTTCGGCGCTATTCGAAAACGGTTTTCGAATATTCGCGAACCAGAAGAGAGCCCGTATATCTTTTGGCGAAGCCAATATAAACGGTAAGACCGTTTTCAAATAGCGATGCTCACAAATAGGGAATAAATATTATTGATAATAGAAATAACTTGGTTCCTAATATTATTCACTGTATCGTGTCCATTAATAGTAATCACATTATTATTATCATATAGCCATTCAGTGTGATAATTATGACACTTGGTAAGATAATCCAATTTAATCCCTTCTTCTTCAACCCTATTTCTTTTTGCAATCCTTTCCAAACATTTTTCAGGTGTTGCTTTAATATAAATAATTTTTGATACACTAGATAATTCTTTAAATGTATCAAACCAATAATTATATGTTATCCACTCAATACTACTAAGAAGGTCATCATGATAAAGCATTTTTGCAAACACATTTTTATCTGTTTCAATTGAACGCTCAGTAATAATAATCTTATTATCCGTGTTATTTTTTATAACATCCATTAATTTTTTAAGTCTAGTAATATAGGCTAATACTTGAAAACAAAATGAATTCTTTTTTTGGTCGCTATAAAAACAATCCAACGCATTCATTCCATTTTTGTCCTTAATTTCAAGCCACTCACTAACAGGCTCATCAACAAAAACAAATCTACTATCATTTAGTGATTTCAAATATTCAATAACAGTAGATTTGCCCGAACCAATATTCCCTTCAATAGAAACCAGCATTAATTAATATTATAAGCTATTTGTTTTATAATATTAATATATCAATTTTTATGAAAACTATCCTTAAGGATAGTTTTCATAAATTTTAATCGGGAGAATTGTGTTCGGCGCTATTCGAAAACCGTTTTCAAATAGCGATGCTCACAATTAGAAAAGTCTTTAAAGACTTTTTTAACCCACGATCAATTTTTATTTATGTGATGTTTGCAAACATCACATAAATAAATGTTAATAGGAAATCTTCTGATTTTATTAATAAAATCAGAAGCCACTATCAATTTTTATAAAACAATTGGTAATAATATTGTTATAATTAGAGCAAACACAATACCCTTAAATGTCATACATAACAGGTCATTATTACTTAAAAAAGGTAATAAGCCACATACTATTTCATGTGTTTTAATATGATTAAATACTAAAAATAAAATTGTATATATAACTATTTTTTTCAATAATAATATCCAACTAAATTTATCAGTATTAGTTGCCATATTTTCTTTTATTTTCCTCTTCGGACGAGGTGATGCATCATATTGTTCATGACGCGGATCTAGACGAGGCTCGTCACGAGCCTCATAACGAGCATCATAACGAGCATCATAACGAGCATCATTACGAGGCTCGTTACGAGCCTCATACCGAGGCTCATTTCTATGTTGCTCTCGCGGATTCATATCATATGATACATCGTATGAAATATTACCACTTTTAAAATTACCATCGGATGGAAAATCCATGGCACGTGGTCCATCGTTATTATCAAATCCATGATATGGTGGTATATCAACATTTGGATTATAAGTCAAATTACTCATTAATATGATTTAGTTTTTATTTTTTCATATTATAAAACTTGTGAAGAATTTTATATTTATTTTTAATAATCGTTCTTCCCAATTCGTCTTTTTCTTCTTGTGTAATATCATCTGATACCATATAATTATCTAATTTTTTAGATAGAAAACGAATCATGTTAAATTCATTCATTGTTAAATTATGACGAATATTATCACCCCACATTGAAAATACAATCATTTTATCAACACGAGCAGTATCAGGTAAAATATTACCAAATGTATCTAATGTTCCATATTTATCTTCTGTATACCATATATTTAAATTATGTTTAAGAAAACCGATTTCCATTTTTTTTACTCTATATTTATTTTCACTGAAAAAATTATCAGCAAAATCTTGCATTGGTCCAAATATATCAACTTCTAAATATGATTCTTCATCTGCATCATATGTTATTATTTTATTATTTGCTCTGTGATATAACATATCCTGGAGTAAGTCTGGTGTTGTATCAACTAAATGCATTCCATTATCATTATTTGATATGTATGTACACATAACAATTGCAGTTCCAAATATATTTGATTCATATACATCTAATAATCTGGCAAATTCATTTGGCTCTTCACCATCACCATCATTTTCATGGACAACAAACATTATTTCAGCTATCATATTGTATTCAGATGAAACATATAATTCTGCAATTACTTTAACATCTATTACAGGATGTACTTGTTTATCAATTACAAATATTTTACTAATTTCCTCAATATACTTACTAGGCTCAATTGATACATAGCTACAATATTCACCATTAACTAAATTTTTTAAATATTCTGGATTTTTCCAATCTAAATTTTGAATATTATTTGGTTTTATTATCAATATTTTAAATGGTTCGGTATTTTGTAATCGAACATTATTATCTATTTCACTCATTAAATATAACAATAATTTATTTTAAGATAAACGATTTATAAAAATAAATTTATTTTGCGAAATAATCCTTATAAACATTATTAATCTTCACAACCTGTAATATCATAACTGGGACTTGTGAAAAGAACTTTATATTACTACCCTTCTCATGGGGAACAAAAGTCTTATCTTCAACTAAATATAAATATCTTTTTGCATTCATTTTCTCTAAAACCCTGTCTTTTTTTGGTATTATGTGAAGATTATTATTTTCATCATACATTTTTTCAATTTCATCATTCCCATAATTAAAACTCGCTAATAATGCCAAGATAATGTCTGTATATGCAAATAATTTATCATTTTTCTTTGGATGCATCATAGTATTTATATTATATGGTTGATTTGATGCAATCCATAATTTATCCATTTTATTTTTTGGTATTTTATTTATATTATCCACAATAGTGTAAATCATTTCTAATGTTTTTGGTAAATAACCATTTTTTTCATAAGTCATATCAATTTTCAATCTATTATTATAAATTGTATCAAAATCGATATTTTCTAATGGATACGCGCCACTTATAATATCTCTTTTGTGTTTTTCAATATTATTATGAATTATTTCTCTAACATCTCGTTTTGAAACTTTTATAATATATTTATTATTTGTTTTAATTTCAATTCGTTTATTTATATTTTTAAAGTGGTGATTATATCCAATAATAATATTTTTTATATTATCTTTTAATTTTTCATTAACCATACTTTCTAATGTTGATTCCCAGAAAAAAGTCATTTTTTTATCAATTTCTTTAAATTTTTCATTTTTTGAATCTTTAAAAACAGTATATTGTTTAAACATAGTATTCATAGTATTACTATTAAATATATGGTTTGATATTTAATCCATATCAATTACATTATAATTTATACTCTCCATTTGTTTGATAAATTTAGGTTTCATTATATTTGTTATTCCCACTATATGACATAATATTTGCATTAATAAAACATTTAAAATATAATTTATATTGTTATATAATGTCTTCTAAACCTATAAATATATCGTTCTTTGGGGGTGGTGATGACAAAATGTTTTGTCAAAATATTTTTCATTTGACAGTATTTCATAATAATACTGCCACAACTTTTGAAGACGCATCTAATGATAAATATATAAATATAATTACATCTAGTGATAGTATACAATTTGATTCTATTAAATGCTATGAATTAACAGTCAATATGATATCTTTTGTTAATGAGACATATTCTATTAAAAATATGTTTACTGTTGAAGATGATATGCACGTTCACAAAGAAAATAATATTTATATAGAATTTAGAAAGAATGAAGATGGAACTGCAAATTGTTGTATTCACATAAATAAACAAGATAGTAGAATATTTTTTACACCACCTAATTATTAATTGTGTTCGGCGCTATTCGAAATTGTCTGCGAAAACCGTTTTCAAATAGCGATGCTCACAATGATGAAACCATGCATTATACCTATTTAAGGCTCTTAATAAATGGAACCGGGAGAATTAAATAATTTTTCTTATATAATGTAATGACCTATGAACTAACGAAAAATTACTCCAAAAATGAATCTCAACCGTGTATCTATATGTTTGAAGCCAAAATAACAAATAAAGAAAATGAAACAACAGTAAAACGCCTTTCAACAATGTGTAAGGAAGGCAATATAATGTCAACAGAAAATAATATAAAAAATATAAAAATAACAGTAATATGTATGGAAAACTTAAAAACAACCGTTATCCGTAAAAAAATTAATAATATTAATGAACCGGTGATATTATTATACAAGGATAATATTATCATTATAATGAATATTGATGATGATAATATTGATATAAAATATCAAATAATTTAATTGTGCGCGTCGTAATATTAGCGAACAAAACTAAACTTTGTTTTTGTTATATGTGGTTGTCGTAATTATATTCTTCGAATAGAGTGCAGACTGCACTTTTGACTTATTTATTGCTACGCAATATAACCAGTTTTGTTCGCTAATATACTTGCCTATTACAACGCGCACATATGTGAGCATCGCTATTTGAAAACGGTCATTTTTAAATGTTATTTAAAAATGCCCGTTTATATTGGTTTCGCCAAAAGATATGTGTTCGGCGCTATTATTATATCGCGAAGCGATAGAGAATATAATTACGACAACCACAATTATAAATAATTAACATCTGAATAAATTCTATAAACTTCATTAATTATGTGGAACTTTTTTTCATAAATTAAAAAAAAAGTTCGATATAATATATTATAATTGCTACAATAATTATTATCATCTATATTAAATTCATGTGTGATTCCGTTGTCATTTATACATATAATATTATTTTTATCTTTTATATAAAATGAAATACATATATCACTAATATTATACATATCAATTATAGATTCATTAAAATTTTTCATAAATAATTTATTAACTTGTTTATTATTAAAAATCATTTCTTTTAAAAATTTTCTATAATGACTCCCATTGAAAAAACATTCCAACATACAACCATTTGAGAAATCCATTGTTTCATAATGTGTTGATATTTTTTTAAATGGAACATCATGCATAACCATTTTAACAATATTTTGCTTAAAAAAAATAGGAATATACGTGTTATTAAATAATGGGATTATTATTTTTCCTTTAGTATTATCTATATTTATATCTATATTTTGTAAACTGGTTATTTTAATTTTATTATATATGGAATTAAAATCAAATTCATTTTTAACACTTATATCATCAACTCGATAATCAATAATATTCCATTTTTTAAATATTTTTCTTATTTCACTGTAGAGATTACTTCTACAATAAGGACAGCGTGGGTGATTACCATTGTGATAATCGGTCATAATATGTTTTTGAATACAATATGTATCAAAACTATGTGAACAATTTAATTTTAGCATTATATTGCTACTTTCTAAACATATTGGACATTCTTCATATGGATGAACATTTTTATTCCCCATTATTGTATGTTATATTTTTTACTTAGTGATAAATATTTATATTTATATTTAAGATATTTGTTATATGCACGGGCACGGTGTTCCTTAATTAATTTTTCTTGTTGTATTTGAAGTGGAGTTTTTGGCATATATTTTTTTAAATCTAAATATATCATAAAAACATTAACTAAATGTCTTAAAAGATTATGATACTTTTCATCAAACTGTGTTGTAATAATTTCTTCATATGTTATAATAAACATATCTAATAATATTTTTTTCAAACTAGGTCCATCTATTTTTTTTAAAATAATATCTTTGCTATATGGCTTTATTTTATTAAATACAATTACACTTGCAAAAATCTCAGATATGGGTCGATCTTTTGTGTACACATATATTTTATCGTTAAATGTTTTAAGATAATTTAATTGTTCTTTAAATAATAAGTCTTCGTTTAATTCAATTGAACGTTGACGTGTTTTAGGATTTATTTTTTTATTATCATCATATAATAAAAATTTATCATTGCATTTGATAATTGATGTAGCATGTGTAACTGTTTTTTGTGGAACATCAACATCTAATCTATATGTATAATTGATTAATAATGAAGCTACAAAATTATCATTTTTAAATTTAATTTTATCGAATGTTTCATATTTTAATCCTGCATTATAAAATTCAAAATCCGTATAATAGTTAATAATTACATGCTCCAGGCTGTGTGGAATATATTTTAATATTCCATTTAATAGAAAAATAGGATGAGTAGTTGAATATTTATTTATATCAATGTCTTTCGGATTATCAGAATGTGCAAACCAATAATCGTATCTTATACTAGTTATAATTGAAGCAATTTTATCATTTGACTTATTTGCTGGAATAAAAATGTCCTGAATTGATTTATAAAAAAAATCCATTGCATATCCACATCTATCATAACTATGTTGCCTTTCTAACATAATTTTATCTTCAATTATCTCCATAAATTTCTCATCATTTGTTATTTCTAAATTTAATAATATATAATTAAATATTATATATACAACAAAACTATGAAGATCATCCTTTTTAATAACATCTGGTTTTACTTTAAAAGGAACCGTTTTTGTTTTATATACACCATACTCAAATATTTCACTCCGTGTTATTTCACCAATAGTATCAGCATTTAATAGTATTTCCATTACTGAATCCATCAAACATGAATCTCTTTTTTGTTCACTACTAATACCACCACATTCTTTTAATAAATCACTTGATTTCATAATATGGATACCATCATCAAATTCTTCAACTGTACTTAAACCATCGAAATTTTGTTTTTTTCTTTCTGGTTTTATTAACATTGGTATTTTAATTTCAGGTTCAGGTTCAGGTCCAGGTTCAGGTTCTTTATCAATAGTTGTTTTTTTCTCTTGTCGCTGTTTTTGATCATATTTATATTTCAACGCACGTGCATATAGTTCAACTGTCGTTTTTAATTCATGTCTATAATAATCAATCGTGTGACTTGGATCAATAAAATGTAAAGTTGATGCTAAAAAATCAGTATTATCTGGATTTGATGCATCAAACTCATCGGTTAATATAAATATATTTCTCATGGCGCCGTTTTTTATAAATTCCGTTTTAATACGTTCTTTTGTTTTATCATATTCTAATGCATCAAAATCACCACCCAACTCAATTAATCTAGTCTCTAGGGTTTTTTTTTCAGTTTCTAGTGAGTTTGTATCAGCACCCTTTTTCTTTTTTTTATGTATTTGATTTTTTAAATTATTTATTTTACTTTTTAATTCAAGTGTTTCATCTGTATCAATGTGTTGTGGTAACTGTTGTAGTTCATAAAGTAACAATACTATATTTTTAACTGCTTGATCGTTATTTTCTAAACTCATATATTATATATTATATAATAAATTTATTTAAACATATGACATTATATATATTTAATGAGTGGACATAAAGTAAGAAACGGTAGCTTTCGTGTGAGAGTACCAGTTGGCAACCCATCATCTGTCACAATGCTTGATCAAGATGGAGCATATAGCCTATATCCAAATGAATATGAACAAAAAGATACAGTTAATCATACAGTTCAAATGCTAAGTCAAAATGAATATGCAAATGGATGGCGTCAAGTGGTACCAAAAAAGCGTGTATATATTAAGCGCTTCAAGGATGATAACGGAATGGAACATTCAAAGATTAGCAGTAATGTATTTAGGATGAATGTTAATTTGGCTCAATTGCCGTATCATCTGTGGAACCGTATGAGACATAATAGTTCCTATGTTTCAGAAGGAATGTATAATTATAATGTAGAGAGAACTGATGTAGATAGTGATATTCGAGAATTGGCACATTATACAACTATTCCTTATAATATTGCTCATAGGGAACGGGTTTTTAGCCTTCTCAATACGATGAAGGAAAACGATATCTTTGGATGGGCTACCATTAAGGCATCCGCCATGTATCACAATTAATAGGTTATTACTGATGCTTTATTGATAAATATTAGCCAATATTTATCAATAAAAAAATTGAAATTTTTGAAATCAGTATGTGCCATAATAAACAGACCTAGTACCACATGTCATTCACAGGAAAGGCATCCACTAAGAACACCTTCGTTGGTGTTCAGAGCGAGAAGGAGAGCCAGATAGTGCTCCCTTCTACTCATCGGATTGAGAAGGACCAGTCTGGGTCCTTCTCAATGGGGGGTGTTGCCTCTGGGATAACCTGTCATAAGCCGATGGTCGGCAAGAACAGGACTTCCATGCATACACTCAACGGACAGACAACCCCGGACAAAACAACGAACCATACCAGCAACGCAACCCCCGTGAACCCCGCCCCCAACTCTTCTCCCATCAACAAGGACAAGACAAGGAACTCTGTTCCAACTCACCATGCCCCTACCGCAAACGCAGCTGCTTCGTCTTCTGCGCCTGCATATTCGACCTTTGGAAACAACACCACCGACGACTCATGGACCTCCATCCAGTCAGCACTCCACCTTACCAACAAGTGGATGTCTGGGTCCTTCCGCTACACCGACGCATCCAAGACCCACATCGTTGTGCCTGTGCGCTTTGCAAACGGACAGCGCAAGGACTACGTGTGCTGTGCGCAGCAGTTCACCCGCTCCTTCACCGGAGACAAGACCAAGACCTGCACAACCTGCCCCAAGCACAACTCGTTCTACTGCTTCAGCCACCTGGAGAACAGGTGCAGCGGCAACTGCGGCTTCGCCCACGTCGTTTTTCAGCAAATCGCTGAGCCGGCAAAGGCTACAAAGCCAGCAACGCCCACCACGCAGTCTCTGAAGCAGGCACCTCAGCGCTTTGCGCCTCTTGCGACTCTCCCTGAGTCGGTGGAGCCCAAGCCTGATATGTTCGCCCCGTCCGCCTTCCCTTCCCTTGCCCCCACAGCGCCCGCTCCATCGGCTCCCAAGTCGAAGAGCTCGTACGCCAAGATGGCAAAGAAGCCCGCCACTGCGCCCGCCACTGCGCCCGCCACTGCGCCCGCCACTGCGCCCGCCACTTCCTACGCATCTGCCTCCGCCAAGCCCGCCACTGCGCCCACAAAGCCCATCAACCAGGCAAACGTGCGCACACAGAGGTGCTGGTACAAGCTGAGGGGACTTCAGTGCCCTTTCTTCTCGAAGGGGTGGTGCGCATTTGACCACACGGGAACAACCAGTCCTCTCGCTGGTCTGGAGTACCGCAAGGCATTTGGTGTTGCATACGAGAAGGGCTGGATCAACTTCCAGTCCATCTTCGAGGAGGTCTACCGCGCGCTCCGTGAGGGCGTCAAGGACCTCCGCACCATCCACGGCATCTGGCTTGACGACTCGGTTTCCAAGTACAGCTTCCTGCTCGACATCAACCTCCTCGTCCTCATCGAGAGGGAGGAGATCAAGACGTGGCACTTTGCCTCTCTTGTCAAGATGTGGTACGCTGTCGCCTGTATCGGGCGCAAGCAGGGCTACAACCGCTTTGTCCTCTTCAAGGACGAGAATGGTGAGCTTGAGAACCAGGTCTGGGAGCTTGGTCGGCGCCAGCAGACATGCATGAAGGACGACGACTTTGAGCGCTTCCAGTCTTGCTACGGTGCCATCACTGCTGCAATCCATGCGCTCAATGTTCCTGCCGCGATCCGTGACAAGCATTCGCGGTTCTTCGTCATCCCGAAGAAGAGCATCTGCACATATGGCATCAACTGCAACAACGGCGCTCATTGCATACACAAGGTTGATCTGCGCCGTCTCAGCGGACTCCCCGTTCGCGAGGAGAGCGATGTCGAGCCTACGCCTGTCTGCATGGAGCTTGCCACTGTCGACTTCCGCTTTCCCAAGCGCGAGGCACAGCACGCAACTGCTACGTCTGTGAAGGTCATCTCTGCTCGCACCCAGCTTGATGCAGAGATCCTCGCTCACACTGGAAATCTCGAGCAGCTCATCCGGAACGAGTCTTGTATCAACGAGCTCACCCCGGGTGTTCCCGCTGAGGTTGCCCTGCTTCGTGCAAAGCAGGCGGAGATCGATGCAACGCGCACTGCTCTCTCCAAGGCGACGCAGAAGAAGGCTGATCTGGACGCTGAGGTGTCTAAGATCGAGAGCGGTGTGTCTGCCCTTGCGACTCTCCAGACTGAGATTGAGAAGAAGCAGAAGGACGCCATCGGTGGTCCCTACGTTCTCTCTCAGAAGGAGGTCCGCAACATCACCGCCCTCGAGAAGCTCACCAAGAACAGCCCCACACGCATCGCCAAGCTCAAGGCTGACGCAAACGTCCAGGCTAGTCTCATCCAGCACCTCAGCGCCACCAAGACTGCTCAGGAGAAGGAGTTCACCAAGCTCAACCGCCTGGCGAATCTGGCTACAGTTGCGTCGGCTCCTGATGTTGCGACACAGCGCGAGCTTAACCGTCTCACGACCGAGTGCGATCGCCTGACGGAGTTTCTTCGTCAGAGCATGCGCACCATCGAGAGGTTGAACGCCATCGTCGCCAACGACCGCCTTCGCGGAACTTGTCCGGTTGCCTCCTACAACTACCCTCTGCTCGTCGATCTGCCTTGCATGGCAAAGACTGAGCTGGTTGTCAAGGAGGTTGACCTCACCGACGAGTTCTTCAAGCCCTCTCCCTCTACTGACCTGGTCATGTGCGAGCAGAAGCGCGACTTTGCCATCCTCGCCGCGCGCTCTGTCCCCAAGCCCTCCAAGTGCCTGGCGATCACCCTCCCCACCACGCAGTCCGAGTCCTCTTCTGAGGTTTCAATCAAGCCATCGCCTGCAAAGGTTGAGAGCATTGACACTGCACTGGTGAGGAAGACGCGCTTCGCCCTCTCGAAGAAGGTGCTTGAGGAGCTCCGCGAGCTTGAGGAGGAGAGTGAGGATCTCGTCTCGCGCAATGTCTACAGGGACGATGTCATCGCCTGCGTCAAGACGACTGCCCAGCCGGCGCCTGCTCCTCGCAGGAAGCCCGTTCCCAAGGCAATCGTCGCTCAGCCCAACTGGGATGAGTGCACGCTCGTTGAGGCAACAGTCGAGCTCAAGGAGGAGACCACCTCTTCCAAGCTCCCCGTCCCCAAGGTTCTCCCGATGATCCAGATGAGTTGCAAGGCGTACCATGAGCGCATCGCCTCTCTCACCCAGACCGTCGAGTCGTGCCATGCGCAGATCCCCACGCTCACTCGATCTATTGCGATGTACAGTGACGCAGTCGCCGATGCAAAGCGCGCCCTTCGAATGGTCGAGGAGACCATGATGCTGCACCGCAAGAACATCGAGACGACGCTCAAGATCTCCCAGAACAAGAACCCTGCCTACAAGCTTTCAGGTAAGACACGCAGTGAGGTCAAGCTCCGCGAGATCGAGGACGGTCCTCTGGCTGAGTGCAATGCCCGCCTCGCTCAGTTCAAGGCTCTTCTTGACGATTCTCAGTACAAGCGCAACTGTCTCGTTGCAGAGCGTAGGGATGCACAGTCTCTCCTCGACGAGCTTGCGCGGGTCCAGCCCAACCCGGAGCTGGATACAGAGGACTACGAGGTCGAGTATGTTGACTCTGCTCGCTTCAACGTCTTCTCTGTGCTGAAGATCGAGGATGACGATGAGCCGGTCGTTCCAAAGCGCCTCCGCTGCAAGGTCTCGTCTGCCCAGGTCGCTGAGGTTATCATGGAGCCCATGACCGAGGATATGATCGAGGCTTTTGCAGGCGAGATGAACGTCCCCACCGAGCTCCCTGCACCTGCCAAGCCTGCCAAGTCCGTCAAGCCTGCCAAGGCACCCACGTCCAAGATCACCATCACGGTTGAGCAGGACTCTCGGACCAAGAAGTGCAAGACCACCGTGTCCGGCGTGCCCTCTGAGAACCTCAAGGTGGTGTCCTCTGCCCTCAAGACCAAGTGCTCCACCTCGTGCGCTGTCAAGAGTGACAAGATCATCATCAACGGCAACGCCTGCGAGATTGTGAAGGAGTACCTCATCTCCTCCAACATCGCGGTCTCTGGAAACATCACCATCGTTGGCGCGACCACTGCGACAGCTGAGAAGGCGAAGAATGCCTCGACTTGCAAGACCAAGACCAAGGATGCACTCGACCGTAGACTCTGCAAGGGTGCTGAGCGCAAGTCCACCAACTAGCCTGCTTTCTGCTTCCTGCTTTATGTTTTCTGTTTTATGCTTTCTGCTTTCTGTTTTCTGCTTTCTGCTTTCTGCTTTCTGCTTTCTGTTTTCTGCTTTCTGCTTTCTGCTTTCTGCTTTCTGCTTTCTGCTTTCTGCTTTCTGCTTTCTGCTTTCTGCTTTCTACTTTCTGACTAACCCGCTTCGCCTGCTTTATGTTTTTGCATCTAACCTACATTTTTTTTCATTTAACCACACTTCACACTGTACATAACCCCCATAAATTATTTTCATTATTATTTTAATGAAATTAAAATACACTAAATTACCTACATTTAAACATATGATTGTAAATAATCCAAATTTTATACCCATAAAACAAACTAATAATATTAATATTAATAATACTAGTTGTATAGTTATATGGCATAACTTAAAAAAAAATAAACTCTATTATTTAATTCAAAAAAGAAGTAATAGTATGCCGAGTGGCGCAGGTAAATTAGCAATACCAGGAGGGATGTTGGAAAAACATGACAAGTATATACAGTATGGTGCAATAAGAGAATTACTAGAGGAAACTCAGTTATCTTTGAGAACATATAATAATATGTCACATGAAACAATTGAAATATTAAGTAAATGTTTGTTTCCCCTATCCCAAGAGGGAACAAATATAACTTTTTTTATGATATTGGCAAGTAAGAAGATGCCAAAATGGGAAGGACCATTATCATATTCCATATACCCATTTAAGAAATCAATACATGAAGTAGATATGATTGATCATACTTGGAATAAAAATATAAAATATGGACATACTTTTATGTCCAGTAATGAAATTATTAAAAAACAACATTTCTTTTGGAAATATAGTATACATCAATTATTAAAAATTATTAGAATATTAAATTCTTAAACTGATAAAATAATGCACCTGCCATTACAATTCCACTGATAATCATACGTGTACCACTAATCTTACCCTCACAATAATCGGTATTGCTAACATAATTAGAATCATACATATTAACCAATAAATAACCGCCAGCTAAACCAAGACCCCATATTAATGATTCTATTATTTGCGATATATATGGAATTGATGAATTCATCGCGAACCCTAATATTTGACCGATGAATGGAATAAACATTATTAAAAATGTAGTCATTACACCAAATGCATATTGTATCATACTATCAAATGAGCCTTTAATAATGTTAATTGTTTTACATTCTCGCGATGTATATTGTCTAATTAAATTTGTTACAAGTAATGCACCAAATACTACACCTACTTGCAACATAAAACTACTAAAATCAGCAATTTGGTTTACAAATATAATAAATATAAATCTGGCTATTATCGGAATTAATACATATATATCAATTGGTGGTGTAGTACTTTTACTTGGTTCGATCCATCCTAAATAACCAAAAATAGCTGGTATAAAACTAAATGGGGGGATTAATAATAAAGGAAATAATAAATATGGCTTATCCAAAGACCCATTGAATTTTAAAATTCTCATTAATATTTGCCCCATAGGCATTAAACCATATAAAAATAATTCAATTAAATTCATACTCATATAAAATAATATAGATTTTTAAAAACATTATATTTAAATTATTTTTCTAAGTAAAATTATATGAGTACAGTTAGATATCGTCGTGAAGATAACTTGTCCTACAAAAAAGATGGTGTGAAACATGTTGTGAAGGAAAGCATTATTGATGGTGAGAAAGGTTTGTCTTTCCACTACTTAATGAAGGCAGGAGATAACAAGTTCCACAGCATCACTGTTAGACAAGATGGTGATAAATATAGTGTCCGTCAAAAGATTAACGATAAGAGTGAAGATATGGAAATTAGCGCAGATGGTTTAAATAAAATGTTAAAGGATATGAAAGAATTAGGTTTTGTATCTGATTATCTTAAAAATCGTTCTAAATACAATGGACGTGGTCGTAAATCAATGAAGGGTGGTGCAAAGAAGACTTCAAAGAAGACTTCAAAGAAGACTTCAAAGAAGACTTCAAAGAAGGCTTCCAAAAAACACTCCAAAAAGGCTTCTCGCAAGTCCATGAAAGGTGGTGCAAAGAAATCTTCTAAGAAGGCTTCCAAAAAGACATCCAAGAAGGTATCGAAAAAGCATTCTAAAAAGGGTTCTCGTAAATCCTTAAAAGGTGGTGCAAAGAAATCTTCCAAGACTTCCAAGAAGACTTCCAAAAAGCATTCTAAAAAGGGCTCTCGTAAATCCTTAAAAGGTGGTGCAAAGAAATCTTCCAAAAAGACTTCCAATAAGACTTCCAAGAAGACTTCCAAGAAGACTTCCAAGAAGACTTCTAAGAAACATTATAAAGGAAGATCTACCGCTAATATACCAATGCCTGCCGTTGTTCAACTCGATACGCCAGTTCCACCTATGAACATGAATGCACCCATTTATCCATCCCCAATGATTGGTGGCGGTGTCGACGCTGAAATGCTCGGCAGAAAATAAAATCCACCATTAATTGATGGAATATAAATTCCCTTACTATTAACTTGAATACACTTACTATATCGTGGAATAATTAGATTTTTCTTAAAATATCTAATTGTTTTACTCTCCACATAACACTTTGTATGAAGATTCATATTCTTAACATGATCACGAAACAAGTCATTCGTTAGAACCATCTTACCAAAATTTAGCATACCGTACAAAAGGTAATCATCGTCATTTCTGAACTTTGGTGTATAAATAAGATAAGATTGTAGCTCTGGAATGGTAATCTTTCTAGTAGGATGAAATACAACCTTAACCTTATATCCCATTCTTTCTAGCTTCTTAATAATTGGCATTAGCTCTGTAGGTTTGAACTGTCCCGAAATATGGCACATATTAGCCCCATCAATAATAATATTAACATCCTTCATACACTCTGTATAACTCTTATTACTGTCCTTCACCTCAATCCTTTCCACATAAATATTCTTTATCTTCTCAATATGCCCATCCATACTATATATACAACAATCATCTCCACTGTCGTTTGCATCATATGAGGTCATAACTGGGTAGCCATCAAACCTCTTAATAAGATCCGTCCACCCATTCTCTATCATACGATCAATATCCTTTGTTTCCAGTGTGTCAATCTTACTATAAATATATGTAATGATGTCATAATAATTTTCATTACAATTATCCTTCTCATAAAAATATTCCAAAATGGCGAGATAATCCCGCTTCATTAGGCTCTGAAAAGACAATGTCTTCCCAGAGCATTTTTGAGAATCCATATAGAGATATTCTAGTACCTTCTCCATATTATCCATATTAATATAATACCTAATAAGAAGTGTTATGAGTCCGCGTTGATTTTGCTTGGAGTCGGTAAATTTTTCAATACACTTGGTAATATGTAGCTCCATAATATCCGGATCCATATTTGTATCAATCATTTCTTTTAGTGAACAAAGCATAGTAGCAGCCATTAAAATAATTATTATGATATGTTTATAATATTTTTTTCAATTTTTATTTTTGATGTTATGTAAAAGTTTATAAATAAATTGTGGTTGTCGTAATTATATTCTCTATCGCTTCGCGATATAATAGAGTGCATTAATTCCTCATTTGCTATAATTATATTCTCTATCGCGAAGCGATATAATAGAGCAATTATAATAGAATAAGTGCACTTTTGACTTATTTATTATAATTGCAATATTATTCTCCATTGCTTTTGCAATATAATAGACTTGCCTATTACGACGCGCACAATTAACAATCAATATTAATAATAATCTCCCGGAAATCTTGAAACTCATCATCAAGATAATCGTTATATAGAAAATAATAAAACTGTGCAAAATTATTTTCCATCTTAAATGATTTATCTGTCATAATAATATGAAAAATATCATCAAATCTTTCAATTTTATTAACTTTAATTAGTTGTGTTAGTTTAGCAAAATCATTTTCAGTTGTGGTCTCAAAATTAATATTGAGTGGGATATTGCTACGATTAAAAATCTTAAAATATTTATCATCCGCGCAATTATAATCAAACATATCCATAAATTTAATAATATGTTTGAATTTATGAGGATATTTTTCTTCAAATGTTGGTTCAGGTGGTTCTTGTACATTTACTGGTTCAGGTAAAATAGATTCAGTAGAATCATGTTTTATAAATGTCACGTTTTGTTTTTTTGATTGGTTGAAAAATTCAATCCACAATACAAATGGTGCTATAGCACACATTATCCCGAAAGTAAGACCAACAAAATAAGACATCCCATAGATACCATCAACAACTCCGCTACGCATATGATCTGACGTGTTATATAGGAGGTGGATGAAATTAGTAGTATAATTATTATTAATATTATCAAAAAAGTGAATAATATTATGTACAAACATATCGCTTGCATTCTCGTAAGATGTAAAGATATTCATTAATATAATTAGATATTATCTCAATATATTAATAAATCAATTTTTATAAACTTTATTCCAGGTTCCACTTATTAAGAGCCTTAAAATTAAATAAAAATAATTAGTTCTAATTATTTTTATTTATATTCGGGATCTTATTATCGATTGCTCTGCAATATAAATAGGGAATAATTGGGGAATATATAATTTGTGTTCGGCGCTATTCGAAATTATCTGCGAAAACGGTTTATATTGGCTTTGCCAAATAATATTCGCGAACCAGAATAGCGATGCTCACAATTTCTTTCAGAAATTATATCGCTCAATCAATTTTTATTTATTCATCGTAATCCGGTGTAAATAGTGTTGTCTTATTTAGATTGTTAATATTCAAAAGGAAATGATGATAATCACTTTCGATTTCATTACGATATCGCTTAAGATAACGTTTAAAACGCCAATCCATACATCCCACATTGGTAACTATATTCTCAAGGAAATAATCTATCTCAAATTTATTCATACTCTGACAGAAACGACCCCATTCATAAATGGTCCCATACACATTAATATCGTGTTCTGACATAAAATCAGTTGGAATTTTCTCGCGATATTTCTTAATAGGAATATAATTGTCAATAATAAGGTCCACAATATTATAAAGCTTTTCATATCTCACCACCATATCAATCGGTTCATCGTGATTTTCTTCTTCAGAATGAATCATATCAGTGGATTCATTTTTAGAAAAAATTTCATCAGTGTATTCTTCTGTAATCTTTTCAAGACTAATTGAACCGGATGATGATTCGGATGAAACATCTGAATTATCTGATGACACCTCATCCATAATTGTTTCACGGATATGTTCATCAAGCATACCAATACATTTACAACATTTAGCCATTAGGTGCATTGCCAAAAACATCGCAGCATAAAAATGAACAAATAGAAATACAACATTCTTACTAAGTAGGTCACAATATGTACCACAATATGTATCATATGACGTAATTGTATGATTCAAAGTATTTGTGTGATTCATTAATATTTATAAATAATATTGTTTATATTGTTTATAAATCAATTTTTATTAATAAATCAATTTTTATTAATAAATTAATATTTCCCCAATCATATTATCTTGAATTGATACTATTAGCTTATTACCAATAATATTATAATTACAACCCTTAATCTCATTTCTAACACTGCGGATAAAATGGTCAATATTACGGCGCTTAGTTCGATGGGGCATCTTCTGTATCACTTGGCGATAATACTCAATCATATTAGTTGGTGCACCATTTTGTGTCATATCAACACGTCGCCACATATTACTACTATTAATACTAATCATATCGGCAACCTTCTCACAAACAATCATATTATCAATACTATAATAAACCTTGTGGATTCCTAAATCCTTCATCATAAGAGTACACTGATAACATGGTCGAGCGTTAACAAGGTTGCCATTAACATCAGCCCGTACCACCATTACATTCAGTTTGTTCTTTAAGACACTGCCCCTTCCATCCAACCGTCGGGCAGTAGGAAAGGTGCTTACCAAAGTGGCACATCATAGCGCTTGCCTCCGCGTGAATAGACGGACAAACCTTCCTTCGAAAGTAATTCCTCTCACTATTCCCACAAATTTTTCCAATCGGTCGAGTACCACGCATTATAACTGCTGCAACACCAATATTCATAATGGTATTACGATTAATATTATCTATCATCCTGTTCACTAAACTAGTCAAAGACATTATAAGTATAATATATAATTCTTTTAATTTATTTTTATCAATTTTTATGAAACAAGCCATACGGCTTGTTTCATAAAGGTTATTCCTGGTTCCACTTATTATCTGAAATAGGGAATAATTGGAATTCTTATGATTTTTTGCAAAAAATCATAAGCCATGATCAATTTTTATTTATTAAAATAATATTTTATGCGCTAGCAGACGCTTCGCTCTTTGCCTGGGTTCTCTCGCGAATAATCTTGGCAAACTTGGTCACTAGATACTTGAAAACACTAGGAACATCCATAAAATTTGTTACATTGATGAGATGAGAATAGTATGCAAAAGGAAGCTTATCAAAAAGCTTGTCAATATACTCATTATCATACTCGTTACTCACCTCAATAGTTTCCTTAATAAAGGTCTCACCATCTGCAGTGGTAAGATAGGTCAACATGGTAGTGAAAAGATCAATTACCTTCTCACTGTACTTGTCCTGAATATTCAGATTAGACATATCAAAGGGACACATATCTTCCCCCTCACTGTATCCCAGGTCATCCAGCTGATTGGCAATAAAGCCCGACTTGCGGATTGCCTCGAGGGTTAGAGACTTGGTAAAAACCTGTCCATTAATAGTAAAAGACGCTGTAAGAGACGACATTATAATATAAATCATAGGGTTTAGGAAATTAAAATATCAATTTTTTTATTTGTGGTTGTCGTAATTATATTCTCTATCGCGAAGCGATATAATAGAGTCTATTCGAAGAATTACACTTGCCTATTACGACGCGCACAATTAAATATCCAATTTATAATAATGAATTTAAAAAAATCAATATTATATAATTGTACTTTTTTATACGGTGCACATAATAAATATATTGATGTAACTAACATCATGAGAATAAATATATTAAATAAACAAAATATTAAAATAACAAATAATTTATTTAAAAAAGATCCTGTTCCAAATGTAATAAAACATTTAAAAATATTAAATTATAATGATAAAAATATAGAAATCGTAGAAAAAAGTATTATTGAATTAGAATATGATGATACAGACCTAAATAATGTTAATAATATAGTAACTTGTAATAATATAGCAACCATTAGTGATGAATTAAATAATTATAATAAAGTTGTTATTTTTGGCAAAGGTCCTTCATTTAAAAATATACCAAGAGACATGGATAAAACATTCCATATTGGTATTAATCAAGCATCAAATATATTAGATGATATTGATATGATAGTTATTAATGATTTACATAATATATTTAAAATAACGCCAAAAACAATAAAAAAACTAAAATATATTTTAACTCCTGAATATATGAACATTGAATTTAAATATGATAAAAATGGCTATTGGGAAAATGCATATATTTATCTTCTAAATAATGGTTTTACTGGGAAGTATATTATATTCAATTTAAAAAACACACCGCATCCTAATAATAATATTATTAGTTTAGATACATATCATACAAGTGCAAATACTGCTATCGAATTTATATGTAAATTCACTAATATAAATAATATACACACATATGGTGTAGCAAATGGTTTAAATTATGGGACTGGATTTATTGGGAATGGTTTATATACAAATAAACGAATTGAGTTTATACGTGAAAATATTATTTATTTAAAAAACAAATATAATAGAAAAATTACTATAAATTAATATAATGACTAATATTAAAATTGTTTGTTTTGATTTTGATGGTGTTTTCACCAATGGAAAAATATATGAAGAAGATGGATGCATTAATAAATATTATGATGTTAAAGATGGCATGGGATTAGCACTACTACGAGAACACGGAATATTAACATGTTTAATTTCGAATTATAAATCACAGTTCCAAGTAAAATATAATAATAGTATTATAATTGAACATTTAAAATTTGATATAATATCAATTGGAACTAATAATAAATTAGAAACGTTAAATGATATATTATTAAAACATAATTTAAATTGGGATGAGGCAGCATATATTGGTGATGATGTTAATGATATACAGGTTATGATGAAAGTTGGATATTCAGCATGTCCAAATGATGCGATACAAGAGTGTAAAAATATTGTTAATTATATATGTAATAAGAAAGGTGGTGAAGGATGTGTGCGCGAATTTATTGATATTATTTTAAAAAATATATTAAAAACATCGTCGAATATTGTAAATAATTTGAAAAATAATTTGAAAAATAATTTGAAAAATAATTATAACTATATAATAAATAATATTCAAGATAATGATATTAATATGTTAATATCAAATATTGAAAATAGTAATAACATTTACTGTTGTGGTGTTGGTAAATCAGGAAATGTAGCACAACATATGGTAGATATTATGAAAAGTGTAAATATATCGGCTCATGTATTAAATTGTATGAATGCAATTCATGGAGATATCGGATGTATAAAAGAAAATGATCTGGTTATATTTTTAAGTAATAGTGGAAATACTCCAGAAATACTAAATATTATTGATTATATACAAGCTAAACAATGTAAAACAATATTGATATCTTGTAATAATAATAATATGATTGGAGATAAATGTAGTACACAAATAATATTACCAAAAGTTAATGAATTAGAATCACATACTGCGCATATTAATTGTATTCCAACTAACAGTATCATATGTATGATAACATTTTGTAATATGGTTGTCTGTATGTTATCAAATAAAATAAATAATGACATATATATATCCAATCATCCAGCAGGAACAATTGGATATAATATGAAAACAATAAAAGATATAATAAAAAAAGACTATCCTAAAATTATATTAAATGAAAGCGTTTTACTAAATGATATATTATTAGAAATGACAAAATATTCAATTGGCTGTTGTTTTTTTACTGATAATAGTAATATATTATTAGGGCTAATGACAGATGGAGACATCAGGCGCATATTAATAAAAAAGCCTAATATTAAATATATTACGATAAATGATATAAATACAAACTATTTTTATGAAACAGATATTAATAAAAAAGTTTCATTAATACATAAAATAAATAGATACAAATTTATACCAATATTAAATAATAATATGTGCGAATCGCCCGAGACACATATAATTATTGGTATAATTTCAATGTAACTTTTTTTTTATAATTTATATAATCTTTAACTAATTTATTTAAAAATTCCGGATGTGTTAGATCTTCTTCAGTATACATAAATTTATAATATTTATACATAAAATCCTTGATATTTGGTAATATATTTATATTATCATTTAATTTATCAATTATGGTAATATCATTAATATATATTTCAGGAAAATAATTATAACTAACTAAATCTAAATTATAAATTGGAATACCATGTGAAGTAAAATGAAACATAAATTTTGTATTTTGAATAAAAACACAATATACATTGTTCATATTTATTTTTAGAGATGTATCAATATATACATTATTATATTTTTTTATTAAATTTGTATAAAATTTAATTTTAATATTATTTAAATTTTTTACATGTGGTCTAATATATATTTTTTTATTTGTATAGTAACGTATTGTGTTTATTAAATTAATTATTTTATCTTGAATACACTCTATTTTAATATCTGCTAAAAAATTACCAGATAAATTATTCATAATAATATAAATATCTCCATTGTTATTTATTTTATAATCAAAATTTTCAATATGAAACATTTTATTTAGTGTATTAATTTTATTTTCAGTAATATTTCGCATATAAGTTAACTGAGGATTCATTGTATCAAATGTAATAAAATAAAAATGTTCTATATTATTATTATTAATTATTTTATTTTTATAATTATCTCTACAAAAATTTATAAATATACAATCTGTTGTTGAGTTTATATATTCACGACAATATAATCCATCTAATGTAATGTTTATATTTGTATCTGGATCATCTGTCTTATCTTTATTATAATTAATTATAATTTTTTTTAATTTATCTCGTTTTGTTACATCTGGATTAACTAAATTTAAAAACATTATAATGTTTTTCAAATAAAAAATTATAATGTTTTTCAAATAAAAAATTATAATGTTTTTCAAATAAAAAATTATAATGT
>JACCDX010831504.1_pt1 | contig 22643 bp, 12 predicted proteins | sample 7449681 | NCBI WGS metagenome assembly JACCDX01 (sample SAMN15323450, study PRJNA562643) | freshwater metagenome | isolation source: river surface water | place: USA:Blue River Watershed | collected 2017-08-18
AATAATATATGAATAAATTAAAAACAATTTATCACATTGCGGATATACACATCCGTAACATCAAAAGACATAAAGAGTTTAGAGAAGTATTCTATGCTATGTTTGATGAGATTAAGAAAAGAGGAACTGATGATGCTATCATTTACTTAGCTGGAGATATAGCTCATGCTAAATTGGAAATGAGTCCTGAATTGGTAAGTGAGATTAGTTGGCTGTTTACGGAATGTAACAAACTATGTCCTACAATTGTAATCGCTGGTAACCACGATTGTAATATGAACAATTCGGACAGAATGGATGTACTTACTCCAATCGTTGATGCATTAAAATTACCAAACCTAACTTATTTAAGAGATACACAAGTATATGGTATTGGTGGAGTTGATTTTGCAGTATTCAGTATATTTGATAACAAAGATAATTGGCCTAAAGCAAACACTCTATTTGCAAACAAAAAGATTGCACTATTTCACGGACCTGTTGATAACTCTACAACCGATGTAGGGTATGTGGTTAGTAGTAGACACTTTACAACTGATATATTTGATGGATATGATTTAGCTCTATTGGGAGATATCCATAAAAGACAAGAAATGATATCACCAAACGGATGTAAGGTGGTGTACGCCGGTTCTTTGGTACAACAAAACTTCGGTGAAACCTTAGATAAGCACGGATTCTTAGCTTGGGATTTGGATACAATGACTTATGAAGAAATTGATATCAAAAACGATTATGGTTATTACACTTTAGATGTTGATGGTGGTATTGTACCGGATGTAACTGATATGCCGTTGTATCCTCGTTTAAGAGTGAGAGTAACTAATACGGATACCGCAGATACTAAAAGAATGATGGCTGATATTACGGCAAAGTATGGTGTGGAGGACTTTACAATCATTAGAACCGATACATTCAATAAGAAGAAAACCAACGATAGAGAAGCAAGATTGGAAGTAGATAGTGTGAGTGATATAAACCATCAAAACTCTTTAATCGGTGAATATATCGAACGTATGATGCCATTTGTGACAAAGGAGGACTTAGCTGGAATTGAGAATATAAATCGTGACATTAATAGTAGGGTACAACCATCAGAACTACAAAGAAACATCAGCTGGAAACCAATTAAGTTTGATTTCAGTAATATGTTCTCTTATGGTGAAAACAATGTAATCAACTTCGATAAGGTAAATGGATTGATGGGATTATTCGCACCAAATGCACAGGGTAAATCCAGTCTATTTGATGCAATCTCATTCTGCCTTTTTGATAAGTGTAGTAGAGCCTATAAGGCAGCCGCAATTATGAACAATAGGAAGCAAGATTTCCATTGCCAATTAGAATTCACTATTGATGGTGTACAATATGGAATCCGTAGAGAAGGTAGAACGATTAATAAGGGAAAGAATGTAAAAGTGGATGTTGATTTTTGGAGAGAGGGAGATACTGGTAGAGAATCACTTAACGGAACTGAAAGAAGGGATACAAATCAAATTATTGAAACCTATGTAGGGAGATATGAGGATTTCATTATGACTGCATTATCTTTGCAATCCAATAACGCTCTATTCATTGATAAATCACAATCAGAGAGAAAGGATTTGATGGCGCAGTTTATGGGCTTGGATATATTTGATAAGCTGTATGATACTGCCACAAACGATATCAAAGATGTGAATGCACTTATCAGAAATTTCAGAAAAACCGACTTCACTTCGGAACTTGCCCAAAATGAAACTACACTAAATTCTAAAAGAGAGGAGTACGACGGGTTAGATGCTGAGAAGTTAGATTTGGAAACTCGTAAAGCTGATTTGGAGGAACAAATTGTAGGATTATCTCAACAAATAGTTCCAATTCAAGGTAATTTGGATATTGATGAATTAAATCGTAAACTTAAAAAGATTGGTGATGATTTAAAGACTTGGGGTGATACTAAGTTTGATAAAACCATAAAACTTACGGAAGCAACTGAATTAATTAGAGAAGCAAAAGAAATGATTAATTCTAAGGTTATCATTAATGGTACAGATATCGGACAAGCTCAAATTGAATTAAATTTAGTTAATGGACAACTACGAGATACAAAACATCAGATTCAATTATTAGAACAATCAATAAATTCTAATAAAGAAAAATTAGCACACTTAGCAGAGCATGAGTATGACCCTAATTGTAATTTTTGTATGAACAATGTATTCGTAAAGGATGCAAAGGAAACTGAAAAGAAATTAGGTGAACAAAATAATCAATTAGAAACTCTTAATATATTGTTAGATGCTCTTAAAGTGCAATTAGAAGATTTGGATGGAGTTGAAAAACAATTCAAAGAATGGAAAGAATGGACTGATGAACATAAACGATTGATTATTGTTAGAGAAAGATTTGAAGGTGATATTAGAACCGCAGATTCTAAAATTGAATTATTACAAACTCAAAGAGAAAGTGTAAATGCGGATATTCAAAGATATAACGATAACGAAGAAACAATTACTAAAAATCAGGCATTAGATATCCAAATTCAAAATGTTCGTAGATTAAAGCAAGGTGTGGAAAATCAAATATCGGATGTAAATAAACTTATGCTGAAATTGATGTCAGATGTAGGTGCAACAAAAACCTACATTGATAATATGAAAGCTAAGATGGAAGAAGTAAAAGAATTGGAAACTAAAAACCAATTATATACATTCTACTTAGATGCAGTTAAGAAAGATGGTGTACCATATGAGTTAATATCCAAAGCACTCCCAGCTATTGAGAATGAAGTGAACAATATATTAGGACAAGTAGTGGACTTCTCAATATCAATGGATACTGATGGAAAGAACATTAACGCTAAAATCGTTTACGAAGACCAGGAATGGGCTTTAGAGATGTGTAGTGGTATGGAGAAGTTCATATCGGGATTAGCGATTAGAGTGGCTCTAATTAACATATGCAACCTACCTAGACCTAACTTCTTAGTAATTGATGAAGGGTTTGGTACATTAGATGCTGATAACCTATCTTCATTGTTTATGATGATGCAATATCTTAAAACTCAATTCGATTTCATTTGGGTAATTTCTCACTTAGAACAAATGAGAGATATTGTAGATGGACTTATTGAAATAAAAAAGATAGAGGGATTCAGTAAGATTAACTTCTAACTGGTAATACATTTTTAGGTGGGGTCTTCTTTGAGGATTCCACCTTTTCTTTTATAAGAGTTTCTACTAATCCATTTATTTTATATCCTTTTTCTTTACAAAATTCTTTTAACATTTGATGGATTTCTCCATCTATTTGTATCATTGCATATTTCTTCATAACCATTTCTTTAGTTTTATTTAGTTTTCTTTAGATTTCGATAATTATAAATATTAAAATGAATATTTATTGGTAATAATTAAGTAAACTAATGGCAGTAATAAAAAAATACGCAGAAAATCTAACAACTCCGCTTACAAATTACGGAACATTTTTAAATGATACAAACCCAAATTCGGATTACTTTAGAATAACGGAATTTAAAGATACATTTACTGGTGGTAAGAACGGATTTTTAATAGAAGGTTCTCAGCATTTGATGGAATCAACTGAACTTAAAGTTGAAATATTAGATGTTGAAGGAAACCCTGTTTATTGGGAGCCTGGTAATGGTATTCCTGAATATTACGAAGGATTATCTAAAGTTGTATCTGTTTACATATATGAAGATACACCTATTGGATTAGGTAAAATTACTATATTAGGTGAAGCAAAAACCTACATAGATGAAAACGGTAATACACAAGATATTCCAGCTGAATGGAAAAATATATACAATCTTAAGTGGGAACGTACATTCCAAATCAATAGATTATTAAGTAATGAAGATAAAGTAAGATTTTATAGAAGACCTGAAGTAACAATTAATGAAATTGTAAAACCAATATTCAACAATATAGTAGTTCAAAAAATTCAAAAAGGTATTGTTGATGGAACTGCTCAATCTCCAAGAGAAGGTGAACCATTAACAAATTATACATTACCAACATCATATCTATTAACAACAACCGATGATACATTTTGGACTGGTTCTGTTGTTGGTACTAATATTCAGTTTACTGATTTAGGAGTTAGTTTATTGGCTGACAATTTGGTAAATGATAGAAACTTAACTGTATCAACTCCGTACACTGTTAATGGAATTGTTACCGATTTTATTGGACAAGGATATACTGCATCTTTTAATTATACAGAAGGCGTTGATAACTTAAAAACAGCATTAACTGGTTCTTTTGCAAAAATAACTATTAGTGATTTAACTACATTTGTTGGGGATGTTGCTAGAGTTAAAGTATTTAGAAAATCCCAATCAGATTTAGCAGATTTTCAATTTATTCAAGAAATACAATTAGAATCAAATGAATTGTTAGTTGATTTAGAATCTACTACAAAAAATCAAGAGTTTTATGGATTATTTGATAATAGAAATTTTAAAGATTATTGGGTAACATCTTCAAATAGTTTAACAACTGAATTCAATCAAGATTTTTTATTTAATTCTGTAAAGTTAGATGCAAACGGAGGACCTTATAGATACTTTACAACAAAATCAATAGCAATTACCGAAGGTGCTGAATATACTTTAAATTTCAACACTAGACTATTACAAAATTTATCTCCATCAAATTATATATCTATTTATATAAGTGGTTCTAAGCAATCAACATATGGTGGTGTTACATCAACAAACGCAGTATCTCAAGAAATTTTAAAATTATACTCTGATAATTCATTATTACAAAAAACATCAAAAACAATTAATTTTAAAGCTGATAATATTTCAAATGCAAAATTATATTTTGATGTAAAAGGTAATGGTTGGTATATTTCTGATGTAAGTTTAAGGGCATCTCAAGAAAGTTCTTTTTCTCCTGATGAAATCACATTTATACAACCAGTACCAAGAACATTACCTAGAGAAACATTTGATTTCTTATTTCAATTTTATGATATTAATAATAACTATATTCCAGTAGTTGTTAGTGAAACAAAAACATTTGATGGTGGTAATTTAAATGTAATTAATAAAAGTATTGAATTAATTCCATCATCTTTATATTTTCAATTTGATTCTGGGTCTGGCAATGGAAATCCAGTACCACCTACTGTAATCAATGTTGAAGTTAAGAAAAATTATTTAACTGGTTCATATACATTTACATCACGTTCATTTGATTTCTTTGGTACTGAATTATCATCATCAATGTATGCTGATATAATAAGTCCGGGTTGGGGAGGTGGACAATTTCCTGGCTATCTAAATGATAATGATGGTAAAAACAATAGTGTGTTTTTGACTGTACAAAACTTTACAGGTTCAAGAGACCCATCATTAGAAGAATTAGTTGTGCAATTTATAGAATATACGGTTGAGTGTGAGGGTGTTGAGGATTCAATGGTTATCACTAGGGTAATAGATGGTAAAGGTGGAGTTAATTATGAGATTAGACCTTATAATGGAACTATAATTAGAAACTCGCATCCATCATCTTCATTGGAAGTACAAGCAATTCGTATTGATGGTGTAAATGAAATTTTATTACAAAGTGGTTTACCAAAAGGGCGTTCAAATACGGTATTGTATGTTCAGTCTGGCTCAACTTATTTAACTTTGTTTGAAGCAAGCGCTTCTCAATTTGTTAGAGGTATTCAACCTGGTATTACCGGTTCTGGGGAAATAAATTATAACGCAATATTCAACAGAGATTCTATAAATGGACAGTTGACATTGTATATGATACCAACGGGTTCAACAAATCCATCTGGTTCTATTTTAACAACATTAACTCTTACTGATATTCAAGATGGATTGGATACGGGATTGGTTTTGTTTGATACAAATCAATTTTCAATAAATCCAAGAAATGAAGATAGATTCAGACCAACATATTCATCTGCAACAGCTTCTTTCTATCGTAGAGGTACTACCGATGCACCAATAAGTTGTTCATTTGAAGTATATCCATCAATGTCAATCAACAAAGATTGGGTTCCTGAATATTGGATGAATTATACAACATTTAGTTGTGCAGAAAATATAACTGTGGCTGCTTATGATGAAAATGGAAATATAATACCATCAAGAGTAGATGCTTCTCAATATTCTTTGGGTTCATCTTTACAACAAAGTAAACAATTATTAGTAAGCTTTACTTATACTGAACCTTGGACTTCGGCATCAGTATCGGTAGACCAATCATTTACAATTACTCCGGATGGGGCACCTGGAGATGAAACTATTATATTTGAAGTAGTTCCATCATCTATTACATTAGGTGCAAATTCAAGAGGAATTGTTGGTGATTACACACCATCTATTACTGATATTAAATTAAAGCAAGGTTCTAGATATCTTTCATTTACTGGAAGTGCTGGAGATAATAAATTTTCATCACATGGGCAATTTTATATAGCAACGGCATCTATTATAGAAAGTAATATTAAAGCTGGTAATGTACAATTTACTTCCTCAAATGATGTAGCATATACGGCATCTTTAATAGTAAGTGCATCTTCGGATTTTACTCAATTAAGCGGTAGTATTACATACCCATTAATAATACATCCATATTTTACTTCATCAATTTATACAGCAAGCGTTGTTGTTAATTATACAAAAGTATTAGAGGGAGCACCTCCAATTCAAGTAATTATAACTCCAAATGCACCAAATTTAAAAGCCGATGAGGTTGGGTACATTTCAGATTACACAGCAGCTAATACAACAATACAGGTAAAAGATGGTGATGATTTTTTAAGATTTACAACTCAATCAACTGCGCCTGGTACATTTAGAATACAAAATGGCGGTTCTTTATTAACATCTAATATTAGAACTGGTTCAATAGCAAGTTCATCTTACAATACTGCAACAGTATCATTTAATAGATTTGACCATCCTTGGGTTTCGGCTAGTGCACAATATAATATTGTTGTATATCCATACGCTTTAGGACCTGGTCACGAATATACATCATCGGTAATTCAAAGAACGCAAACATTTACAAAAAATATAGCTCCTGCTAATGCTAGGAGTGTTGATTTAAAAGCATCTTTTGATACTGTTAATTTTGATAAAGATGGTGTAATTGCATCACCATTAGACCCAATTATTTTAACGGCAACCGCAACAAATACAACTGGAGCAGTTTGGTTTCAATTTTATAAAGATGATGTTGATTATACGGGTATTGTTCCTGAAGATTCGCCTGGTTCAAAATACGCAACTACTGAAATTGGTGGTGGTGATGCTACTGGACCTGGCGAAAATGCAACTTGGACTGTAAAAATTAGAGATGGTAATTCATCATCCACAGCACCGATTAGAGCACAAAATTCAGTAACAATAGCTGGTATTAAAGCTGGAGCGGATGCTTATAAATTGGTAGCAACAAATGAAAACACCAGTATAGCAGCTGACTTATGGACAACAAGTTTTTCTGGAACTGGTATTAAAATAACTACATTTAAGGGAACTGAACAATTACAAAATACATCCTCATATGTAGCTGGACAGGAAGTTACTGATTTTTTAGGAAACTTTATAGGAAACTTAGGATACTCATCTGCATCTATATTTGCAAAATCAAACTACATAACAGCAGCAAATACAAAATTTCCAGCATCAAATCCAGCTACGATTGGAGATATAACTGCTTGGAGTGCACCTGCTGTAAATAAGAGTGGAGAGATTGTATATAAGATTGATTTTGAAAATGGAAGACAAGTTCAATTTGTAACTCAATCAATAGCTGTACAATTTACGGCACCACCACCATACGACATTAAATTATCAAATGAAAATTCATCGGCAGTTTATAGAGTATCCGGTCAATTTACATTGACATCAACTGGTACATCAATAAATGCATATAGAGGTGATACCGAATTGACAAATACATCTACATTTAGTGGAGGTCAATTGGATGCATATGGTGTGACTGGATACCCCAATCAATGTATTGTTACGGTGTTTTCTAAATCACCACATTTAACATTAACAGGTGGATTGGTATCTGGTAGTTTTGTACCTGGCACGCCTGCTAATATGGCAGCTGTGACTGGGTGGTCAAATCCAACATCTAATACAACCGCACAAGTTGTATATGAAGTTAATTGTGAGGGAAGACAAAAATTATATAAAACTCAATCTCTTTCAATTCAATATGAGGGAAATACTGGACCTGGTATTGTAATGAGGGGGCAGTGGAATGAATATACAAACTTTAGTGGTTCGGTAGAAACAATTGGATACAGAAGAGATGCAGTAATATACCCAGACCCATCTGGTAGTAGTGGAGATACTCACTATTTTGCAGCAATAAGTGGTAGTGGTCCAACTACATACAATAAGCAAGGTACATTAGTTAATTGGCAAAAGCCACCTGCTATTGGAACTGATAATGCATATTGGCAATATTTGGGTAAGCAAGATTTCTTTGTGGCAGCTAAGATTGCAATATTTGAAGAATCATTTGTAAAGAATACAATTAATGTTGGTAACAATATTGGAAGTGCATTTGCAAACATTGTATTGAATGGTGGTAGAGTAGACCCTTATATGGCAATTGGACAATATTCTTCAATTGGATATGGTAATAGTGGTATATTTTTAGGAATTTATGATGAAGGTGGTGGTACATATAGTTCTAGATTCTCTATGGTTAATAGTGGAGCAACTAGATACCTTAGATGGAATGGTAGTACTTTAGAGATTAAAGGAGACATAACTGTAACCGGTGGTGATGCGGCAACACAAACATACGCAAACACAACAGCAACAACGGCTGCAAATACAGCAACTGGTATATTGAGTAGTTCGTTAGGAGCAATGGCAGCAATTGACCAAATTAATGCAGGACAAGCTACAACATATATTGGAGCTGGTGCTATTGTAACGAATTTGTTGGCATCAAACGCTGTAATGTCAACTAACTATTCAGCATCTGTTGAAGCTGCACCATATTCTGATGTAGGTACATTTTTTGATTTGGCAAATGGTTCAATAAAAGCACCAAACTTTGCAATTCAATCAAATGGAGATGCTAGATTTAGAGGAAGCTTAAATTCATCGGATGCCGTATTTGGTGCATGGGAATTGGATTCAACTTCATTGGAATCTGCTAATGGTAGAATTAAATTAAATGCATCTGGCGAATCTATAACTGTATTGGATACTTCAAATAATCCAAGATTTATAGCAAATACCGAGTCAACATTACCATCACCATCATCAAACCAACCATCTCCAGCAACTGGTAATGGTAGTGGATTTTCATTCGATATCCAAACAAGCAACGCTGATAATAATACATATGATGCAAATTTATATAATCTATTAAGTTTCACAGCAGCAACAGGAGGAGGTTCTCACTTAATAACCTATACATACAATCCAGCATCTGTTTATAGTTCTTATGCTTACGCAAGTGGTGAGGCTTATGCTACTATTGGTATTACATTAGTTGTTACAGATGCATCTGATGGTAATGTACAATATGGTAGTGGTAGATATTTCTATGCATATGGTGATTTTGTTGATGAGTGTGGTGGTGGTGGATATGGTGGATACATATCTGTAACTGGTGATACCCAAATCACTATGAATGATGGTACTATAAAATTAGCAAATGAAATAAATAAAAATGATAAAATATTATCTTTTGATGGAGTATCGTTTGTAGAAGATACTATTATACAAGTAAATTCAAGAGAGGTTGATTTTATATATTCTGTTATTGTTGATGGTACGGAATTAAAAGTTTCAGATTCTCACACATTTTGGGATGATTCTGATAAGCATGAAATATCTGTAAAAGATTTGATAGCTGGTGTTAGTAAAGTTTATGTAAAAGTTGGAAATTTATTTGAATTAAAAATTGTAGATTCTATTACAAAAATAAATGTAAGTGAATTAGTATATTCATTTAGTGTTAAGAATAATAAAAACTATATTTCAAATGGTATAGTATCACATAACTCTGAACCATATTGTTATACATTCACATCACAAACACAGTATGTTACAGACCCAACTACACTTACAATTACTACTGGAGATTTAACATCTGGTGGTTCTTATAAATTACAATTATATATTACAAGAACAATTCAGGCGGCGGATACATCTACATATACTCCATATCAAAATTCTGAAGCTAGATTAGTATTTGTAGAACCATATGGAGCAATTACATTAAAAAGAATATCAGCCGGTACAATAGCAAACGGAGGAGGTTTCCAATCTGTAATGAGCGATACCAAATATTTACAGGTTGTAAATGGAACGGATGGTGGTTCACCTGGTAATTTAGAATATTCTACAAAAATAAAAGGAAGTCTTAATTTAGTTGATGGTACGGTATTTTCATCAACAACCACTTCACCAGGATATGCACCTGCAGTAAAAGCATTTTGTAGATTATTATATAATGGTGGTGGTTCTGGAACTATTGCAAATTATTCAATGCAATCTGCATATAATATGTCTGGTGTAACTGTACATCCAACATATAGATATTATACTCATACATTTACAACTCCTTTAGCAAACGCAGAATATTCAACATTAGTATCTTTAGCAAATACATCGTATGTTTCTAATAATATTACAAATGTACCTATGATAATAGCACAAACATCTACCGATACTGCATGGAGGGTTAAATTATTAAATAATAACGTTGATTATATTGAACAATCTATTGCTGGTGGATATGCTGGCGTAGTTGTAGTAGGACAATAAAAAAATAAAAATATGGAAAATTTAGAATATTATATGATTGCTCACAAAGATGCGGAGGGATACACAATGTGGACTATACCAAATTTAGAACTACCAATAGAAACGGTAGTAAACTCAGTTCTTAGAAATAATCAACACTATGTTTTTGTAACATCATCTGTAGAAGATTTTGGATTTGGAACTGCATACGATGCTGATTTTTCATTACCAAGTGGTTCTATATCTCCATTGTTATTCAATGTAGAAATTGCAAAAGAAACATTTAAAACTCATATTAGAAACGCTAGAAATGAATTATTTCCTGATTTGGATATACAATATATTCGAGCATTAGAATCTGGAAATGAATCAAAAGTTCAAGAAATAATTGAAAAGAAAGAAGTATTACGAAATATAACAAATATGAATTTAGATGATGTAACCACACTTTCTGAATTAAAAGCAAAGTGGCCGGTTGATATATTGGGAAAATCTTTGTATGAAATGTAAAAATTATATATTTATATATAAACAATAATGTTATATGGTACAAAAGACAGAAAAATTATCCACTCAAGTTATAGACGATTTGAGAAACATGCAATCAAAAGCTAATGAATTAATTAATGCATTAGGTCAAATTCATTTAAAAATTAGAGATTTTAAAGCCGAAACCGAAAGATTAATTGATGAACAAAAATCAATGGAATCTCAATTTGATTTAAATGATAAAAAATTTACTTCTGTAATTAGAGATTTGGAAGAAAAATATCCAAAGGGAGAAGTTGATTTAAACGAAGGTATCGTTATATACGAATCGGCCGAATAAAATAAATTTGGTAATTTGAAAATTATTTTGTATCTTTGTTACAATTAATAAAATATGTCTAAAAAGAAGTTACTTTATATTGCACCGCATCTTTCAACGGGCGGACAACCACAATACCTATATAAACAGGTAAAACATTTTATTAAAGATTTTGATATTCAAGTTGTTGAAATAAACAATAGTGGAGGACATGCTTTTGTAGTTCAAAAAAATAGAATTAAATCCTTAGTAGAAGTTAATACATTAGGTGAAGACAAATCGGAAATACTTAATGTAATAAATGAATTTAAACCTGATATTATACATTTTCAGGAAATCCCACAATTTGATTTAGCTCCATTTATTTTAGACCAAATTTTTACAAAAGATAGAAACTATTTTATAGTAGCATCAACGCATGGTTCTTTTACAAATCCATCTGAAATAGTATATCATCCCGATAGATATGTTTTAGTATCTGAATGGAGTAGACAGAAGTTTGAAGATACTGGTGTTGAAACTATGTTATGGGAATACCCAATTGAAGAATATGACTTTGATAAAGAAGCTGCACAAAGGGAATTGGGATTTGAACCAGGTTGGAAGCACATTTTAAATGTTGGATTATTTGCACCTGGTAAGAATCAAGGTGAGATATTTGCATTAGCGACTCAATTAGAGAAATACAAAATCAAATTTCATTTTGTAGGAAATCAGGCCGGAAATTTTGAACATTATTGGGCACCATTGATGAAACACAAACCATACAATTGTGTAGTGTGGGGAGAGCGTGATGATGTGGATAAATTCTATGCAGCAAGTGATATGTTTTATTTTAGTTCAAAATTGGAATTAAATCCACTTTCAATTAAAGAAGCATTGAGTTATAAACTACCTTCTATATTCAGAAAATTACATACATATTTAGATACTTACGATAATAATCCTTTAGTAACTTATATCAACGAAGATTTAAAAGCAACAAAGAAAGTTATATTAGATACACTTAAGCCTCAGTTTAATGAAATTCCTGGTTGGTTTGCATATGATGAATTATACAATGATTTTGTTAATGAAGCCAAAGATGGTGATACATTTGTAGAAGTTGGTACATGGTTTGGAAAATCAACAAATTACTTAGCAACTAAAATAAAAGAATCTAAGAAAGATATTAAGTTTATAACTGTTGATACTTTTAAGGGAACGGATGATGAAGAATTACATCAAAATATAGTTGGAGCATTTAATGGTGATATATTTTATGAGTTCATAGATAATACAGTACTTTCACAAAACTATGGTTCATTTGAAATAATAAAAGATACATCACATAATGCAGCTAATCAATTTAGTAATGGAAGTATTGATTATATAATGTTAGATGCTGGGCATAGTTATGAAGATGTAAGAGATGATATTTGTTTTTGGTATAATAAAGTAAAACCTGGCGGAACTATTAGTGGTGATGATTATGGTGGAAGTTTTTTTCCTGGTGTTACTCAAGCGGTTAATGAATTTTTTTATGACCAATGTACAATCGGATTTAGAAATTGGAGAAAGAAAAAGCCTCGTATTCAAGTAAAGCATTTATTGACTAGACCAGATGATATGAGAGAGATGGTTAGTATTCAATCTCTTAAACAATTGGAAAAATATGGTATAGTTTACGAACAAATTGTAAATGAAGTATATGAAGGATTAGCACCTGCTGAAAATTGTAGGAGACCCGAACATATAAGTAAAGATAATAAGCCGGGTGAATTATACCCTGGTGCTGGATTGGGTTGGATGACTGGTAGACACTATGGATGTTATTTAGCACATAGAGGAGCATTGGAAACAATGGATACTGAAAACTTTGATTACACTTTAATATTTGAAGCTGATGCATTTATCTACACTGGTTTGGAAGAATTTGTTGAAATAGTACATAGAGCTTGTTTCATTTCAGAAAGAGATAATGTACCATTCATTTCATTTGCAGATAATCCATCGAGAGAAAAAATAAAAATAGATGAATTGTTTTCAAAGACAGCATTCAATCAGGATTTGGCACATTGTTATTTAATTCCAAATAGAGAAAAGCAATGGTGGTTAGATAGAATAAAAGATTGTGGATGGGATGTTGGTGACCTTTGGTTTAACCATGTTTTTTACAATCATCCAAGACCTCGTTATACAACAAACAAAATGTATAGTAAGCAAGCGGAAGGATATTCGTTGTTGGATTTAACAGTTAAAACTTGGAATACATGATATACGATAATTTAAAGAAAAATATAAATCCAATTGTAAATGTTGAAAACAAAGTGGTAATTCATTTTGTTAGAGGACCTTTTGTTGAAATTAAAGGAAGTAAAGTAGCAGAATATAAAGTTGAATTTATAGATAATAAAACGGGTAAAATTATTTACTCAACAACGGTTGGTAATAATTGTTGGTGTAAGTGTAGTATTGAATATTATGTTGATTGGAAAATTAATATATATGAAAACGGAAAAATGTGGCATCAACATCTATACAATCCAACAGGTAAACGAGTTTATATTGCATTGGATTCAAAAGCATTAGGAGATTCTTTATCTTGGTTTCCATATGCAGATGAGTTTAGAAAGAAACATAATTGTGAGGTAGTAGTATCTACATTTATGAATGATATGTTCATAGATGAATATCCAAATTTAGAATTTGTAAGTCCCGGCACAAATGTTCAAAATTTATACGCAATGTATAGTATTGGGTTATTTTATGGAGAAGATGGTAATATTAATGGATTAAAAAATCCAACTGACCCAAAAAGTGTAACACTTCAAAAAATGTGTTCTGATATTTTAGGATTAGAATATAAAGAAGTTAAACCAAAAATAAAACAAAGAACTCCACACATAGACCCAAACCTTAAGCAGGTTTGTATTGGAGTATTTGGAACTGCACAATCTAAATTTTGGAACAATCCCACAGGATGGCAAGATGTAGTAGATTGGTTAAACAATAGAGGATATACAATTAAATTAGTATCAAGAGAAGGTGATGATTATATGGGAAATAAATTACCAAAAGGAATAGTTCATCATCCCAACGGTCCGATTGAAAGGGTTATGGATGAAATGTTAAAATCAAAAGCATTTATTGGTATAGGAAGTGGATTGAGTTGGTTAAGCTGGTCTTTAAATGTTCCTACTGTATTAATTAGTGGATTTTCATATGATTGGGCAGAAATGCAAGATTGTATAAGAATTGCGGCCCCAAAAGGAAAATGTGAAGGATGCTTTAATAGACTTAAATTAGATGCGGGTGATTGGAATTGGTGTCCGGACCATAAAGGTACGGAAAGACAGTTTGAATGTACTAAATCAATTACATCAGAAATGGTAATAAAAGAATTGGAAAAATTCTTATAAAAACAAAAAAACGATATACTTATATATATAAACAATAAAAAACATAATTATGGCAGAGTTAGATAACATTCCGCAAAAACAAACAATTGAGATTGAAGTTGCTAAATTAGATGAAACTGTATTGAAATCAATTACAGATTTAAATCAGAAATCAAACGCAATTATATCTGATTTTGGTAACATTTATATTAGAAAAAAAGAATTATCTGAGGAATTGGAAAGATTAGATTCTATATTAGAAGATGCAGAATCTCAATTTAAAGCAACTAATGCTGAATTAAAAGAAGTTTTAGAAGCTTTGGATGATAAATATCCACAAGGTAGAATTAATTTACAAGATGGTACAGTTCAGTATCAGCCAGGCGCTTTAAGCAGAAAACAATTAGCAGAGCAGCAAGCGCAACAAACTGCTAATAGTGGTATGAAAGTTGTAAAAGAATAATATCGAATATTTATATAGCAACAACTATATAATGGGAGAATTATCAAATTTTTTAGTAGAATCAATATTATTGGAAGCGGCTTCAATAGATAAACAAATAGTTGTCTATTCGGGCCGCTTTCAACCTTTTCATAAGGGTCACTTCGCAACATATCAAAACCTTGTAAAGAAATTCGGGTCTGATAGTGTTTATATCGGAACTTCTAATGTTACCGATTCAAAAAAATCTCCATTTAATTTTAGTGAGAAAAAAGCAATAATGATGAAGATGTTCGGAATACCATCATCTAAAATTGTTAATGTTAAAAATCCATATGCTCCATCTGAAATATTAAACAAATATGATGAAGATACAACTGGTTTAATAGTTGTAGTTGGTGAGAAGGATGAAAATCGTTTGGGTGGTAAATATTTTACTCCATATAAAGGTAAAGTAGAAGAACCTTATTTAGTTAGAGGATATGTTTACGCATCTCCATCTCAATCAAATCCTATTAGTGGTACTGATGTTCGTTATTGGTTAAGTGCTGGTAGTGAAGAAGAAAGAAAAAAGAATTTTACAAAAGCTTATCCGAAGTTTGATGAACAAATATTCAAAATGATTACTCTTAAGTTGAAAAAACTTAAAGAATGTATTAATGAAGAAATCAAATTAAATGTAAAAGTTGGTGATACTTTATTGATGGGTAAATTCAAAAACAAAAAAATAGTTGTTAAATCAATAGGTGAAGATGAATATGGAATGCCAACAATCAATGGTAAAAAAGCAGTAACATTCAGAATACCTAAGAAAGAAGATTTAAAAGAAATGGGATTACCGGGTGGAGCTGGTGTTGGTTTAAGTTTGCCAGGTGGATATATTAATGGTGCACCAAAATCTAATGATGTTAAGAAGGTTAGTAAAAAACTTAACAATAAAGGTATGAGTGGGTACGAAGAAATTGATGAGATAGCAGTTCAAGTTGATAATATTCCTGGTGGGTTAGCAAAAGGTAAAACTCTAATTGATTTGGCTAAGAAGTATGATGAGAAAGGATACTATGAGCCAAAGCAATATGCAGCAGAATATATCAAACCTAAATTAATGCAGGGTATTAAAGTTGAAATGGAACACACAACTGATGTTCGTATTGCAACTGAAATAGCTATGGACCATTTATGGGAAGATTTAGAATACTACGATAAGTTAGCTAAAATAGAAAATCCAACAAACGAAGGATTAAAAGATTTAGAGAAAGAACTTGTATCATTATATAATAAGGCTTTTAAGATGATGCCAAATTCTCCATCTCAATTAAAGGTTAGAGCGGAGATAGATAAACTTAAAAAACAAATCGATTCTTTAAAGAAAGAATCTATTACCGAAGAAACTGCATCGGAAATCGTAAAAGATTTAGATAAGGTAAGACATGATTTGATTAAAAAGGTAGATGTATTAATTGCAAAAAAGAAAAAACTTTACTCTAATGTTGATATTGAATCTCCAATGAGTGCAGAGGAGAAGCAGTTGGATAAAGATATACAATCTATATTTTCACAAATACAACAATTGATTCTTCAGAAAAGAAGTTTGAAAAAAGAATCGGTATTATTAGAAGGTGGGGCTTATGGACATATGAACCATCCGTTTGATATTGAAATGAATCTTACATTTGGAGATTTAAAACAAATAGTAGTAAGAGCCCTAAATGGTGATTTGGAATTAGCAAGAGAGAAGACTGATGGACAAGCATTGGCAGTTAGTTGGGTAAATGGTAGATTGGTTGCGGCTCGTAACAAATCACACCTAAAGAATAAAGGAGCTGGTGCTATGACAATAGGACAGGTAGCAGATAAGTTTGCTGGTAGAGGTGGATTGACAGATGCTTACAACTTCGCTATGCAAGATTTATCCAAAGCAATAGCAGCATTGTCAGAACCACAAAGAAAAAAAGTATTTAAAGATGGTGCATGTTTTATGAATTTGGAAGTAATATACCCAACATCAGTAAATGTAATTCCATACGGTCAACCACTTTTAGTATTTCATGGTACATTTGAATATGATGTAAATGGCACTATAATTGGAGAAAATCAAGAAGCAGCTAAAATATTAGCTGGAATGATTAAGCAAGTAAATGCACATGTACAATCTAAGTACACAATACAGGGACCTCCAATTAATAAACTTCCTAAATCAGAACACCTTTCTAAATTGCAAGGAAAATATTTAGGAATGATTTCCAAACTTCAAAATGAATTTAAATTAACTGATAGTGATGGTGTGGCTGATTATCATCAAGCATGGTGGACTAACTTTGTAGAAAAGAATGCAAAGAAATTAGATTATCAACAAAAAATAGGATTAATAAAGAGATGGGCTTTTGGTGACAAGAGTTTCCGTATAGCAACAATAACTGATGATAAGATAAGAGCTTGGGCTGAACAAACTGATAAGCAAGACCAACAAAAGATATCAAAGCAAAATCTAATGAGATTTGAGGAGATATTCTTAGGTGTTGGTGCGGATGTATTATCTTTTATGGACTCCGTTCTTACAGCAAACCCTGATAGTGCCAAAAGACAAATGGTATCTCGTTTAGAATCTACAATTCAACAAGTAAAAGCAAGTGGTGACCCTAAGAAGATTGCAAAATTAAAATTAGAGTTACAACGATTAAATGCACTTGGTGGATTTGAAAAGATTGTACCAAACGAAGGTATTGTATTTGTCTATGGGGGTAACACTTATAAACTAACAGGTGCATTCGCACCCCTAAATCAAATTTTAGGTATTTTCTTCGATAAATAATCGTTTTCTGAATTTTGATATACTTATATATACAAATATATCGTAAGTAATATGGCAAAGGAATTCAATAAAAAGTTTATGCATCCAACTCGTAGAAAGTTGGTGGATATGGTATTAACTGGTGGTGAATACGAAAAAAATACGCAAATATCATTTTCCGGAGCTGATAAAAAGCAAGAGGAAAAGCGAAAGGTGGGTGAACGATGGACTGATGATAGTGGTAAGTCTTGGGAGCAGCATGAAGGTGGTAAGATAGAAGTATCAGAATTGGGCGATATTATGGCTGAGACTAGAGCTTATTTAGATAAGTTAAATAGTTGTAAATCTGATAATTGTAAAACAATTAAAATAACTAGAGTTGATAAAAAAATGATATCTAAAACTGGATATTGTTTACATTGTCTTACGTTAAGAGAAGCTCAGATAAAATATGATGGATTATGGGAAGCATATGAAGATTATAAAATATATTCTAATATGATAGCTTATGGTAATGATGTTGTTTCTCAATTTAAGCAAGCTTATAGAGATGCAAAGCAAACTTATGAAGTAGTTCAAGAAGATGGTAAGATTGAAACTTGGAGTATGGAGAGAGATGTAGAAGAACTTAAAGCAGAAATACTTTTAGAGATTGTTAAGTTTGAAGGTGAGATTGAACAAGCTACTAAATTAAGAAATGAAGCTTACGATAAATTAAAGAATAAAAACTACGATTTGGTAAGACCACTTAACGATTAGTATGAGTACAGGTATAACACAAAAGAAATCTCTAAAGGAGATTATTGCAGAAGAATACAAAAAGTGTGCGATAGACCCGATTCACTTTATGAAGAAGTATTGTATGATTCAGCATCCAGTTAGAGGTAAAATACCTTTCCATTTATTTCCATTTCAGGAAAAGACTCTAACACAATTTGCAGGTAATAGATTTAATATAGTATTAAAATCACGTCAAACTGGTATTTCAACCCTATCGGCTGGATACGCACTTTGGAAAATGATATTCAATTCGGATTTTAACGTATTGGTTATTGCAACAAAGCAAGATGTTGCAAAGAACTTAGTAACAAAGGTTAGGGTTATGCATGAATTACTTCCTACATGGCTTAAAAACGGGTCTATGGAAGATAACAAACTTTCCCTCCGTTTAACAAATGGCTCTCAAATTAAGGCCATTGCTTCATCTCCTGATGCAGGACGTTCTGAAGCCTTATCACTTCTTATATTTGATGAGGCCGCCTTCATTGATGATATCGATGAGATTTGGGTGGCAGCTCAATCAACATTATCAACGGGTGGTAGTTGTATTGCATTATCTACTCCGAACGGTGTGGGTAACTGGTTTCACCAAACTTGGATTGGTGCAGAAGAAAGTAGAAATCCATTCAATACAATCAGATTACATTGGACAGTACACCCTGAAAGAGACCAAAAATGGAGAGACCAGCAAGAGGAATTGTTAGGAGTGAAGAAAGCAGCTCAAGAGTGTGATTGTGATTTCGTATCTTCTGGTGAAACTGTAATTGAACCAGAAACTCTAATGTTCTATAAAGAAACATACATTCAGGAACCAATAGAGAAAGGTGGATTTGATGGAAACCTTTGGAAATGGGAGCATGTTGATTATAACAAATCATATATGGTTGTAGCCGATGTGGCTAGAGGTGATGGAGCCGATTATTCTACTTGTCACGTATTCGATATTGTAACTGCAACCCAAGTAGCGGAATATAAAGGTCGGGTTGATACTAAAGATTTTGGAAACTTCTTAGTATCTCTTTCAACGGAATACAATGATGCACTGCTTGTGATAGAGAATGCAAACATTGGATGGGCAACAATTCAGCAAGTAATTGATAGAGGATATAAAAACTTATTCTATATGAGTAAGGATTTAAAGTATATTGATGTGGAGAATCAAATGACAAATAAATATAGAGCTGAGGATAGAGGATTGGTAGCTGGATTTTCAACTACATCTAAAACTAGACCTTTAATTATATCTAAATTAACTGATTACTTTAGAGAGAAATCGGTTGTAGTTCGTTCTACTCGTTTGATAGATGAATTATTTACATTTATCTATATGAATGGTAGAGCTGAAGCTATGAAGGGTTATAACGATGACTTGGTAATGGCATTTTCAATTGGATTGTGGGTTAGAGATACTGCTCTTAGATTGAGACAGGAAGGTATAGATTTAACCAAAAGTGCGGTTGGTGGTATTACATCAAACACCTACAATGGTATTTATGGTGGTGGTAGTACTAATGGTGATAATCCTTGGAAAATGAGAGTTGGTGATGATTTTGAAGATTTATCCCAATGGTTGTAGTGTTTTGATATTTTACGATATTTATGTTATATAATGTCAAAATAGAAATTCTATGATTAAATTAACAAATATCCTAAACGAAGATGAATATGTGGATAAAGCATATTCATTAGGAGACACACCAACCGATAACCCAATTGATGATTATGATGAATTGGATGTTGAGCAAGAAGATATGGATGATTTTGTAAACTTCTTAAAAGCGTATTCAACTCAATTAGAAGAAGCAAATTGTAATTGTGTTTACGAAGCAGAATATCAGGGTAGAGAGGTAAAGTTGGGTAAACCAATGCAGGGTGATGTTAAGAAGTTTAAAGTTTATGTTAAGAACCCAAAAACAGGAAAGGTAATTAAAGTAAACTTTGGAGATAAAACAATGAGAATTAAAAAGTCCAATCCTGATAGAAGAAAATCATTCAGAGCAAGACACAATTGTGATAATCCGGGTCCTAGAACAAAAGCAAGATATTGGTCTTGTAGAAAATGGTAAATAAATTATGGCAGAACAAGAAGAAATAGATGATAGGAGTTTTTTTGGTAGACTAAAAAAATTATTTGCATCAAACGCTATTGTAACCGTTGATAAAGATGGTAAGCGTAAGGTTGTTGATACTGATGACCGCCAAATGAATACAAACTTCGTAAATCTAAGAGATAGATATACAAAGTTACAAAGGTCTTACTATGAGACTAATCAGGGTGCACAATCAATGGCATATCATCAAGTTCGTAGAGAACTTTTTAGAGATTATGATGCTATGGATAATGACCCTATTATAGCATCTGCGTTAGATATATACGCTGATGAATCTACTACAAAAAATGAGTATGGTGATGTATTACAAATCAAATCATCAAACGAAAATGTAAGTGCAATACTTCATAACTTATTTTATGATGTTATTAATATAGAATTCAACTTATGGCCTTGGGTAAGAAACTTGGTAAAATATGGTGATTTCTTTTTAGCATTAGAAATTGCAGAAGGTAAGGGTATTATAAATGTAACTCCATATTCTGTATATAATACTGAAAGATTGGAAGGCACTGACCCGGCCAATCAAAACTATGTTAAGTTTAAAGTTGAATTAGATAGATTTGGTAAGAAGGAATATGAGAACTATGAAATGGCTCACTTCCGTTTATTATCAGATACAAACTTCTTACCATATGGTAAGGCTATGATTGAAAATGGTCGTAGAGTTTGGAAGCAATTATCTCTTATGGAAGATGCGATGTTAATTCATCGTATTATGAGAGCACCTGAAAAGAGAGTGTTCAAAATTGATATTGGTAACATCAACCCACAAGAGGTTGATAACTATATGCAAAAGATTATCAACAAAATGAAAAAAACGCCATTTGTTGATAAAAATAGTGGTGATTATAATTTAAAATACAATATTCAGAATCTTACTGAAGATTTCTTCTTACCTGTTAGAGGTGGAGATAGTGGTACATCAATTGAAAACTTAGCTGGACTGGATTATGCAGCAGTTGAAGATATTGATTACTTAAAAGCTAAATTATTCGCAGCATTAAAAGTACCAAAGGCTTACTTATCTTATGATGAGAATGTCAATGGTAAAGCTACATTAGCTGCAGAAGATGTTCGTTTTGCTAGAACTATCGAAAGAATTCAAAGAACAATCGTTAGTGAATTATATAAGATTGCAATTGTTCACTTAGCTGGACAAGGTATCGATGATGCTGAAATGACAAATTTCCAACTTACTTTGACTAATTCATCTACAATATATGAGCAAGAAAAGGTAAACTTATGGAGTGAAAAAGTTAGATTAGCTAGTGATATTAAAGGAATGAATATGTTATCTACTGATTGGGTATATCACAACGTATTTGGAATGAGTGAAGATGAAATGGATATGGAAAGAGCTAAGATGATTTTAGACCTTAAAGACCGTTTCAGACATACATCAATAGAACAGCAAGGACAAGACCCAGCAAATCAACCTGAACCGCAAAATGTGGAGGAGGAAATTGAAAAGATGAAGCAAGAGATTGTAGATAACAAAGGTGGTAGACCAAGAGAGGGAAATACATATGGTAAAGATAAACATCCATATGGTAGAGACCCATTGGGTAA